>OBXC01000868.1_pt1 | contig 17764 bp, 14 predicted proteins | sample 1538111 | NCBI WGS metagenome assembly OBXC01 (sample SAMEA2580137, study PRJEB22360) | human gut metagenome | biome: human gut; feature: human-associated habitat; material: faeces | place: Denmark | collected 2008/2010
TGGACCTATGTCAATACTTTGGACAAAAAAAGTTGAAAGATTATGCTACTCTTTTTAGTTCCTCATCCTCTTTTTGCTGAGGCGTCATATAATCTATGGCACTGTGAATCCGTTTACGGTTATACCAGGATTCTATATACTCGAAAATTGCCCTGCGGGCTTCCTTAAAGTCTTGATAGATATGAAGATAGACTTCCTCCTTCTTTAATACCGAATGGAAGGATTCGATACAGGCATTGTCATAGGGATTCCCTTTTCTGCTGAAGGAATGAACCAGCCCCCTCTTGGATAAATAATCCTCAAACATCTGACTGGTATACTGGCTTCCCAAATCGCTGTGGAGAATAATCCCTTTCGTATCCTTCACATTCAGGCAGGCATTTTTTACTGCCTGCACTGCCAGCTCCGCTGTCATGGTGGTTCCGTAGGCGTAGCCGATAATTTTACGGCTGCATAAGTCTATCACGGAGGCCAGATAAGTCCAGCCTTCTTTCAGCACATGAATATAGGTAATATCTGTACACCATTTTCTATTGATGGTTTCTGCCTGGAAATCGCGCTTTAGTATATTTTCTTTGTCAGCCGGAACAGTTCCCTGATTGGCGTGATGATTGTATTTTTTCACAACTACGGAGCGCAGCCCCTGTGCCGCCATATGGCGCTGTACCCGCTTCAGACTGCAGACTATACCGTTATCGTTTAGGGAACGGCAGATTTTGACTGCACCGTAGCGTTGTTTTGATTCATCATAAATCTGTTTTACCTGTTTACTGAATGTTTCATATTTCTTCTGGCGATTAGAAGGTACACAAACCAGAGCCTTGTAATAGGTACTCCTTGGAAATTTCAAGGCGCTGCAAAGCTGGGATACGGTGTAGTCATTCAAGTTGTCCTTTATAAAAGTCACAATCTCGGTTATTGTTCTTTTGCGAATATGGCGGTCGCTTTTTTTAATATTTCATTCTCAATCTTAAGGCGCTGTATCTCTTTCTGTAAAGCCCGGTATTCTTTGAGGGTAACGGATTCATCTTCCGATACTTTTATAGGGGAAAGCTGCTTTACCCAGCTGCTGAGTGTACTCCGATTTATGCCATATTCGCGCTCCAGTTGTGGAAACGAGGTTCCTCCGGCATTGTACAGATCCACGATCTGCTGCTTAAATTCCGGAGTGTAATGTCTTTGGTTTTTCGCCATGTTGAACATCTCCTTTACTCTTTCAATTGCTATTATAGATCGTTCAACTTTTTGTGTCCACTCTTATATACTAATACCATTGTACCCCATAAAACAAAGTGCATCACGAAAATAATCGTTTATACTATTTTCAAGACTTGTAGCTGAGTATGATGCATTTGAACATAGTCGTTCGCTTACCTGTATTAAATCTTTTAACACCCCTTCTGCAGTTGAAATATCCGCATTTAATCTATCTACATTAGACTGTGGTAAATCTAATATACTTTCCTCAGAAGGAAAATAGTAAATATGTCTTATCATAAACCCTGAATCACTTGGCTTTAAAGCTTTACCAATAGCATCCTTCAAAGCATTATTTGATTGTTGCAGTATCTCTATGTCATTTCGAGACCCCTCAATAGTAAAATCTAAAGCATGTTTGTCCCAATTATCCCCTGTTTTTAACCCCGCATAATAGGCTAATCCAACATCTTCATACTCATACGTACATCTAGCAAATGTAGCTGCAAGTTCACTATTTTTCTGTTGTAGGTATTGAAAAGTCCTCCTAGAAAAATTATCTGGTATTATGTAAGTAAAATCATATGAACTCATTTTCGATTACTCCTCTATTTTTTGATACATCCATTAATTCGTCAAGAGTAGTACAATTCCATCACCATTTTTTATTGCCAAAAACCGAAAAAACGGCTTAAAACTTCTTGCCTTGTTTTATAAGATACCCTGCAAACACGCATGAAATCTGGATTATCGCATATCCACTAATTTTCTTCTCATAGCTCTTTACAAGGTAATAGAACAAGTCGGGCACCATTTTGGGCACCACAATTTTTCTTTCCAGCTGGTATGTGCGGAACGTTAGAAGCCTCTTTTTGAGGGTATAGGTATCATTACTGTACTTGCTATCTTCTAATTGCCGGAACAGGGGTGCATACTCCCTATCCGGCGTTCTAAATGTCCGCTTATAGGCAGCGTCCAACAGACGCGCAGCCACCCCGACAGGGGCGTTCATATGGGGTTTTGGGGTTGACTCCCAACAAGCAGTTCGAACAGTTTTCGCTTTGCGAAAACTGTTCAAACGCACAACGGTGTGTACCGTTGTGCCCAGCTTGCCACTATTGAATCACCCATATTCGTATCTGCACCTTAAACCAATAAGACATACTGCGCAAAATGCTCATTTTGTTTGTTTCCATTCATCTCGTATGATTGCATATAAAGTACAATCTTGAAAACCATCACGAATTCTATAGTAGTGTCTCAACAAGCCTTCATTACTCATTCCAACCTTTTCCATAACTTTCGAAGAAGCAAAATTGTTTACCGCGTTGTATGAATCAATTCGTTCAACATCAGTATTTTCAAACATATAATCTATAACAGCTTGTGCTGCTTCGCTTGTATACCCTTGATTCCACCAACGACTACCAATTTTATAACCTAATTCTGCCTTACAATCATATTCTGATGCTATGGTAATACCAATTGAACCAATCATTTCTCCGTCTTTTAGATAGATTCCCCAGTAATAAGTGGAATCTGATTGATAGTTATCAATCCAATTTTGAATCATATTTATTGTATCATCTATTGTTTTATGTGAGTCCCATCTCAAAAATCGTGTAACTTCATTATCGCTTGTCCAATTGCGAAACATCATTTCAGCATCAGCAAGTTCGAGTTTCCGCAATATCAATCGCATCGTTTTTATTACTTGTGTTCCTACATGCTTCATATATTTATCGCACCTCCTATAACATAGATAATCTCTGCTACGCCTTATTTGCCTAATGTGCATTAACCCGTTGTCATTCGTTTCATTCTATGATTTCAATACAATTCTGTCAAACTTTGATAAATCGCGTTAAGAGTTCTCACAAGCTCTTATTTTTATTTGGGCACCAAATAGGGCACCATTTTGTGCTTTTATATAGGCTCATTTTATCAAAAACTCAGTAACCATGCCGTTTCCGCTTGTAAGGGGAGTAAAAATCAACCGGGAAAATAACTATTTTTTATTATTATATTCTTTACCAAACAACGACTTATCACAAACTGCTTACAATTGCTTCGGCAAATTCCAATTTGTTAAGTACGCCATATTTGCCTTATACGAATATTGCATAATAGTCTAATTGATCCCGATAAAATCGTCATGATTGCTCATTCCTGTGCAGGATTCAATAACTGTATGTCGTTTCAGCCGTGCGTCAGAAGCATTCCACGTTTTCAGCCCGTTCTCCACTTCGCGCTTCCTTCGATCATCTTTCTTAATTTTCATCACGTTTTATATCCAGCCCGTCCAACTCCCTCTTTTTATCCCGGACTGCATAAATTTTAATCGAACTGTCGTCAAAGGGACCGAAATAGTGCTCCAGTTCCTTGTCTTCAAAATACCCAACCAATTCGCCTTCGTAGTATAAACGGTTGCTTTCCCGGTCATAAGTCAGGCCGTACTGTTGATAGACCGTATACGCCTCTTCTATAGTATCTTTGATATACTCATTTAATTTTTCATCGTCCCCACCTTCATTGAACGGTGCTTCCCCGTCGTCTGTATACCCGTTTATATTCTCCGTTATCTGCAATTCACAGAGAGCAGACCGCAGAGAAGGCGTTCTCTCCGCAAATGCCTGATCATCAAAAAGTTCCAGGCCGGTCACACTTCCACTTTCATCGTGCAAGGCATAAATATCCACGGATCCATCCTGATTGGGCCATTCCTTATAGTGGTCCTCATCCACAACGTCTTCAAAATAGCGCACCAGCGCTCCATTGTAGTATAACCGATTGTCCTTTTTATCGTAGTTCAGACCATATGGCTGGTAAACCTCAAATATCTCTGCAATCTCTTCCCGCTTCTGATCAGACGGCCGCCAGGATGCTTTCGCCTTCGTATGAAGCAGAAGCCCCGCCACCGCGCACAGCAGACATATCCCCATCACTAATATGATTATCTTTCTGCTTCCGAAACTGTTTGATCCACTGGTATTTCTGTCCATAAGAATCTCCTTTACACGAAATTATCTAAAGATGCTTTTTCCTTCAAACTGATTTGGGGGAAATAAGCTGCAACTGCGCCTTTTGCATCAAATCACAGGAAAGATTCATCCCGTTCTCCTCCACCATAAAGGAACAGATCTTCTCAAACCCGTGTGCTTCATAGAATCTGATCGCCCGGGCATTGGAGGACAGCACCTCCAGGACACAGCTCCGGAACCCCTGCGCCCTCATTCGGGCCTCAATTTCAAAGTAAAGCCCGTGCCCCGCGCCATGTTCTGTATATTCGGGCAGCAGATAAATCGCGTAAAGTTCGGCACAGTCCTGATCCCCGCGCCCTTCGGATCTGCCGCAGACCGCGGCTCCCACAATCGTATCACCGTCTACTGCGACTAAGCAGATATCGCCTCTTTCCATGCTGGCCTGCAGGATCTCCACCCAGTGGTCTTCCTGAAGGGAGGTCAGATACGCCTCGTCCATAAGTCCCCGGTAGACGGCGCGGTAGCTGGCCGTCAGCTGCTGGCCTCTGCCTGCTCAGACTCCCGCAGCTGACGGTAAATGACAGTCCTCATCCGTACCCCCTCTCTTAGCCGATCACATCCGCCATGGTATAAAGTCTCGGTTCTTTACCCGCCAGAAACTTTGCTGCCGATACTGCGCCCTTTGCAAAAATAGCCTTGGAGTAGGCGGTATGCTGGAAGGTAATTACCTCATCCTGTCCGGCGAAGATCACGTCGTGCTCACCGACGATGGAGCCTCCGCGGATAGCCTGGATTCCGATCTCATCCTTCTGGCGCTTCTCCCTCGTCTGGGAGCGGTCGTATTGATAGTGGTAGTGGTTGTCCATCGCCTCATTGATGGAGTCAGCCAGCGCCAGAGCGGTTCCGCTGGGCGCGTCCACCTTTTTATTGTGGTGCTTTTCCAGAATCTCGATGTCAAAGCCGGACTCAGCCAGGACCTCTGCCGCCTCCTTCACCAGCTTTAACAGCAGATTGATCCCCAGCGACATATTGGCGGAACGAAGTACCGCCACCTGGCGTGAAGTCTCTTCCACAAGCTGAATCTGTTCTTCTGAAAGTCCTGTCGTACACACTACCACAGGAATCCTCTTTTCGGAACAGTAGCTGAGAAGACCGTTTACCGCCTTTGCCGATGCAAAGTCCACGATCACATCCGCCTCCACGGTACACGCCTCCAGAGAGGGAAATACCGGGTAGGAATTCTGTATGGTGTCATTTACATCAATTCCTGCAGCAATCGTGATATTCTCGTCTTCTTCAACAATTTTAGAAATCACCTGTCCCATGGCTCCATTGCAGCCGTGCATAATCATCTTTACCATAAGTATTTTTCCTCCATTTTATAATGAGTGCAGGGAAGTTTCTGAGAGTGCTCAACAGGCCGGACGCCCTGATACCGATGCGTCCGGCCCTGCATTTAATGATTAACGGGGTTTATAAAATTCCGTATTCTTCCATAGCTTTCTTTAAACGTTCCTGGTTTGCAGGCTCCATCTCGGTGAGCGGCAGGCGAAGCGGGCCAACCTTCTTACCCATTAAGTTCATGGCCGCCTTGACCGGAATCGGGTTCACTTCGCAGAACAGGGCGCCTATCAGCGGAATCGCTTCCAGCTGAAGTCTTGCGCTCTCTTTCACATCGCCGCGGAAATAGGAAGCGCAGATCTCATGGGTCTGTGCAGGCGCTACATTGGACAGAACCGAAACGACGCCCTTTCCTCCGAGAGAGAGAAGCGGTACGATCTGATCGTCGTTGCCGGAATATACATCCACACAGCCGTCTGCCATCGCAAGCATCGTAGCGATATTCGTGAGATTTCCGCTGGCCTCCTTCACACCGACAATGTTCGGCACGTTCTTACAGAGTGTTACAATCGTCTGCGGAGCGATCGTCACGCCGGTACGTCCCGGGATATTATAGAGAATGATCGGAATCTTCACTGCATCCGCAATCGCGGTAAAATGTGCGATCAGGCCGTTCTGAGTCGCCTTGTTATAATACGGGGACACGAGAAGCAGACCGTCTGCACCGAATTTCTCCGCCTCCTTTGAAAGATAGATGGCTGTCTCCGTACAGTTGGAACCTGTTCCGGCCACTACGGGTATTCTCTTATTTACCACTTCACACGTATACTTTATTACGCTTAAATGTTCCTCATGGGTCATGGTGGATGCCTCACCGGTGGTTCCACAGATGACGATGCTGTCCGTACCGCCGGCAATCTGCTCTTCCAGCAGTTCTTCCAGCTTCTCGTAATTCACCTCTCCGTTGTCCTTAAATGGTGTAATCAGCGCTACACCCGCTCCTTCAAAAAGTGCCATAGTCTTATCCTCCTGATTCAATCTGTTCCTGTTGCCAACGCTTCCGCTACATAAAATCATGCGCCCGCCCCGTGCCATTATCCTGCTCTTATCCTTTTGCCTGCAAAACGATCATTCCTGACAGAGAAAAAGAGCTGACAGCGGGGTCAGCTCTTAAAGTTCAGAATCCGGTAAATACTTCTTATCTTCAAGCAGCGCCCCATCCATGCAGGATGACAGTCATATGATTCTTCATCATATGCCCAGAACAGATACGTCCCGGGCCGTACCGTCCTTCGGCGTCTCATCCTTTCCTCCACCCTCACATGCACCCTGATGCATCAGGCAGAATACTCATAATCAACGCAACCTCTACTTTATTATGTATGTTACCATACTACCATTATTGCTTTGTATTGTCAACTTTAAGATGATCAATTTCTCTGATGCCATCCACGAGGGGATCCAGCTCCTTCGGGAATACCTTTCCAGTCAGAATCAGGTCGATTTCCTCAACCCTGGACTGAAGCAGCGTCGTCATCTCATCCATCTCGATAATTCCCTGATCCAAAAGTCCCAGCACCTCATCGAGAATAACCAGGTCACATTCACCGGTCGAAAGTACTTTTCTTGCAAAATTCATGCCGTTGCGGATATTCATCCGTTCTTCCTTCTGCTGCTCCTCCGATAATGTCTCGAAGAAAGCATCGGACTTTTCAAACCGGAAAATCTTCAGTTCCGGTTCCAGCCGCTCTAAAATCTCACAGGAGGCCAGCTCCTGACAGCCCTTTAAAAACTGTATCATGATTACCGTCTGCCCCTTTAACAGAGCGGAGATCCCCATGCCGAGCGCAGCCGTCGTCTTTCCTTTTCCTTCGCCGCATATAACCTGTATTGTACCTTTACTCATCCTTTTGCACCTCATACCAGCAAAAAAGCAATATATTGATATACTACGTTAGAACCCGCTTATCGTATCACAAAATTTAAATTTTTGCAAGTTTTCTTACCGTTTTCTTAATTCCCGCCTTATCCTTCGTTATTCCGCGCATTCCAGCTTGCTGACAGATACCTCGTAAGCGATCCGTTTCTCACACTCTGTTTCGCTGAGCTTCTTCGTATACTCTCTGCTCTGCACGCGGCCCCAGACCTTCACCCGCGCGCCGACTTCGAAGCCGGAGGCGTATCTGGCGTTTCTTCCCCACGCGATACACGGAATGTAGTCAGACTTCCCATAGGGCCGGTTTACGGCGAGCAGAAGATCCGCGATCTCTCTGCCCAGAGGAGTCTTTCTGTATATAGGGGCCTTACATATATATCCATCCAGAAAAATCTGATTTGTTTTCGTATAATCCGTAAATTCCTCCAGGAAATGGATCTCACGCACGAAGATGGACAGAACCAGGCGGTTTTTCGTCCCTTCATGCCGGTTATAGGAACGGAACTGTCCCAGGGCTTCCATGGTACAGCCTATGTAATTCGCTTCTACATCGATGAGTCGCTCCGATATCATAAGAGGTATGACATCAGCCTGCTCGCTAAGACGATTTACTGCAACGTCCACCATATAGAATCCTTCTCCGAATACCTCATGGCTGAAGGTGAAGCCGGAGATGATCTCCCCGATTACGCTTACTTTGTTGTTCTCAATCATTTTTTCCGACATTGTATTTCTCCTCTTCTTTCACTAATTTGCCGTAACGATTCAGCCGGGCGTCCTGCGTATTCTGTTTTCCTGCTTTTGAAAACAGAAAGATGCACGGATGAATGGTTACAATTTGCTTTGCAGCTAATATTAAGTGTATGAAAAGGGATTCCGTGAAATGATAAGAACACATCCAAAAATATCGACAGAAAATACCTGTCAAACCTCACAAAAAATCAGTTACCCCCATATTTCCCCGAAATACCGGAGGCCGGATACCGGCGGCTTCTCTTTTCCTTCCGTTTTCGACCTTTATCGACAGTAAGCGGATTTCACTATTTCCAGGATGCAAATATGCCCTGCGAAAGTTTCCTCCCGCAGAGCATAATCTTATATACAGCCGTTGTCGGTATAGCTAATATAATTCCATTAACCCAATGATTTCTTGTTCAGGGAAGACCTCTTCCTCATCGTCGGATCCAGGATCTTCTTTCTGATTCTCAGGGATACCGGTGTGATCTCAAGGAGCTCATCCGTATCGATAAAGTCCAGACACTGCTCCAGACTCATCTCCTTCGGCGTCGTCAGCTTCAGGGCTTCATCCGCGCTGGATGAACGGGTGTTGGTCAGTTTTTTCGTCTTGCAGACGTTGATCTCGATATCCTCTGCCTTCGGGTTCTGACCGATTACCATACCGGAATAAACCTTCACGCCAGGTCCGATAAACAGGATGCCTCGCTCCTGCGCATTGAACAGACCGTAGGTAATGGATTCACCTGACTCATAAGCGATCAGGGAGCCGGTCTTACGGTAGGATAAGTCTCCCTTGAAAGGAGCGTAGCCGTCAAATGCCGTATTCATGATACCGTTACCCTTTGTATCGGTCATGAACTCACCGCGGTAGCCAATCAGGCCTCTGGACGGAATCGAGAATTCAAGCCTTGTATAGCCGCCGTTAGCCGGGCTCATGCCCTGCAGTTCGCCCTTTCTGCTGGTCAGCTTCTGGATAACCGCGCCGGTAAACTCCTCCGGTACGTCGATATAGGCGATCTCCATCGGCTCCAGTTTGCGGTTTCTTTCATCATACTGGTACAGAACCTCAGCCTTGCTGACTGCGAATTCAAAATTCTCTCTTCTCATGTTCTCGATCAGAACGGAAAGATGCAGCTCGCCGCGGCCGGATACCTTAAAGCAGTCAGGAGAATCGGTCTCCTCCACGCGAAGGCTGACGTCGGTGTTCAGTTCGCGGAACAGACGCTCTCTGATATGACGGGAGGTGATAAATTTACCTTCCTGTCCTGCCAGCGGGCTGTCGTTTACCATGAAGTTCATGGCGATAGTCGGTTCGGATATCTTCTGGAACGGAATGGCTTCCGGGTTTTCCGGAGAGCAGAGCGTATCACCGATATGAATATCCGTAATACCGGAAATGGCCACGATCGCGCCGATTCCCGCTTCCGTCACTTCCACCTTGTTCAGTCCCTCGTACTCGTACAGCTTTCCTACCTTAACCTTGCGCATCTTGTCCGGGTCGTGATGGTTTACGATGACACATTCCTGATTGACACGGATCGCTCCGTTATCCACCTTGCCTACGCCGATACGGCCTACGTACTCGTTGTAATCGATGGTGCTGATCAGAAGCTGAGTCGGCGCTTCCGGGTCTCCCTCTGGAGCCGGTATATGGTCGATGATTGTCTGGAATAAGGCGCTCATGTTCTCTTCCGCGTCCTCTAAATTCTTCTTTGCAAAACCGCCCTTTGCGGATGCGTATAAGAACGGGCAGTCTAACTGCTCTTCTGTCGCATCAAGGTCCATGAGGAGCTCTAAGACTTCCTCTTCAACCTCGTCCGGTCTCGCCTCCGGACGGTCAATCTTATTGATACAGGCTACAACGGAGAGGCCCAGTTCCAGCGCCTTGCGCAGAACAAACTTCGTCTGCGGCATAACGCCCTCGTAGGCATCCACCACCAGAATAACTCCGTTTACCATCTTTAAGACACGCTCAACCTCGCCGCCGAAATCCGCATGGCCTGGCGTATCGATAATGTTGATCTTCGTACCGTTGTAGTTGACAGCGGTATTCTTGGAAAGGATGGTAATACCACGCTCTCTCTCAATATCATTGGAGTCCATAACCCGGTCAACAACTTCCTGGTTCTCGCGGAAAATTCCGCTCTGTCTGAGCAGGGCATCCACCAGGGTAGTTTTGCCGTGGTCAACGTGGGCGATGATGGCTACATTTCTGACGTCTTCTCGTTTCATCTTCATAATATGTGTACTCTTCTTTCCTTTGGATAAAAACTCAATAAAAAACTAAGGACTCTATACTGTCCTTAGTTTCATTTACACTCTTCACAATAATTTAGTATAGCACCCTATATACCAGATTGCAAGGTGTTTTTCAGAATTTTGGCTATTGCCTTTCCAGTTTTTTCACTTACACCGGTACATTCCTACTAATCCGACGGTTCTCTCACCCACCTGGAAGGCATAGTCAGGCAGTCTTAAACAGCCGCAGGAAAGACGGCACAGGCAGCTGCCTGCCACTGTATTCCCATTCTGGAGAAGTTCTTCTCTCTATCATTTTATAGTACTGGTGTTCCGCTTCCCTTGCCACTGTCTCCGCCTTATATAAGGAAGCAGTTTCTGCGGCTCCCCCCCATAATTTTTCATTCAGCTGCGGGTCTTGGAATCGGACCCCCGCCGATAATTTCTGATACAGCTGCGGTTCTGTCATGAGGCGTGCTGCGGCAGACGCCCATTCTTCTTCCTCTTCTCCGGTCATGAATCCGTTCTTTCCCTGGCTGACGACATCGACGACTCCGCTGGCATGGACCGCAACTACGGGACAGCCTGCGGCCATGGCTTCCAGAAGAACGATTCCCTGCGTCTCCGATTTGGAGGCGAACAAAAATCCGTCGGCCGCATGGAGATAATGGGACACCTCGGCGTTGGGAACCCGTCCGATAAACACGATCTGACCGATTCCAAGCTCCTCTGCCAGATTCTTAAGCGTCTCTTTCCTCGTCCCATCCCCGATTATCAGAATGCGGAAGCAGTCTCCCACCAGTTCCTTGAGACGGGCGGCTCCCCGCAGCAGAAAATCGAGATTCTTCTCCTTTTCCAGGCGCGCAGTCGTGGCAAACAGCCACGGTTCTCCGTTTAAATACCGGGATCGGATCTCCCTCTCACGTTCCGGGTCCCGTTTAAATGCCTCCTCGCCAATTCCCGTGGGAAGGACCTCCAGCGGTGTCGCAACTCCCTGTTTCACCAGACATTCCTTCATCGATGCTGTCGGTACGAATACCGTGTCACACTGATCCGTAAATGTATTCAGATACCCTGGCACCAGCACTTCCCTGCTGAAACGCGCTGCATTTCTCACAGGCTCCCGCCCCGCCGCCATCCTCTCATACAGTTTAAAATAGTGAAGATATTCCTCATAGCAGGTATGGTACGTATACGCCAGCGGAATTCCGTATTTTTTGCTTAAATAGACGGCCGTAAATCCGATTACCACCGGGTGATGTACATGAATAACGTCAAATTGTTCTTCGCGGAAACGCTTCTCAATGCGGCTGTCGCTGAAATTGCCGATTACCAGTCCCTTATCCCGCCACTCGTAAAGGACCCGGAATCTCACCACATCCGGCTCTTCCTCCCATCCTGCCCCCTCCGGTGCAAACACGGTCACCTGATGCCCCAGGCTCCGAAGCCCCTCTGCCAGCCTCTCAACGGAAATCGGAACACCGCCGATGAATGGTTTGTAATTGTTTGTCAGCATTGCGATCTTCATTTCGCTCCTCCTCTTATGAAAACAGGCTGATCGCCCTGTCACCCAGCCAGTAACCGGCTCCTATCAGGAAAAAATTCCATACAAAAATTCCAAGCGCCGAGCTCACGCTGTATTTAATAAAATTCATGCGGATCACTCCGGCCGGAATGGAGATCACCGTCCTGACCATGGGAATCAGCTTGCTGATAAAGATTCCGATGGCCCCCCGCCTCTCAAGCATGGCGAAGTTCTTCTCTATGACCGGCCGCTGGGCCGGAAACTTCTTTAAATACCGTTCCAGCAGTACATGGCCGCCCAGCCTTCCCAGCCCGTACAGAATCCAGCTTCCCAGCAGTCCCGCAGCCAGCGCCAGCAGCAGCGCCATCCCAAGTCCGATCTGCCCTCTTGCGGCCCAGATCCCTGCCAGCGGCATGATAACACCGGCCGGAAAGCCGGGAAGATTCAAATACTCCAGCAACACAATTACAAATATAAAAACTGCCCCGTACTGCAGAAAATACTGTGTCAATGCCTGTATATCCATAAAAAAACCTCCTTGATGATAGAATCATAAAGGAGGAATCTTAACACCACTTGCTGATTTTAAAGAAAAAAAGAAGGATAAAAAAGAAATATTACCTTAATTCCACGCACCGTCTTCCGCAACCGTATACCCATCCGATGTCACGCATCCGCTGTACATCGCTCCGTGAGGACGATAAGACGCTTCCGGTTTTTCGTAGACCCAGCGGCCATTTACCAGACTCCAGCCTGGACTTCCTTCGGTCTGGGGAGCGAAGTAATACCAGACACCGTTAATCGAATTCCACCCTTCTGCCATAGAACCGTCCGGTTTTAAGTAATACCAGAAGCCATCGGATTCGTTAAGCAGCCAGCCGGTTTTCATGGCTCCGCTGGAATCCAGCCAGTACCATTTTCCATTGTCTAAAAGCCATCCTGTCGTTTTTCTTCCATTGGTGTCGTAATAGTACCACACCTCGCCCGATTTCTTCCAGCCGCTGTTGAATCCAGAAGAGGAGCCTGAAGCGGAACCTGAACTGCTGCTGCCGGATCGTTTGAACACGCCAGTCAGATGTGTATCTTCCCGGAGCACAAAGGTACAGCGGCCGTCGCTGTCGGCAGTAAGCGATTTTCCATTGGCCGACAGGCCTGCCAGACGATAACCGCTCTGGGGAACTGCCTGCACGGTTACCTTTGTGCCCTTCTTTCCGCTCATGGGAGAGGCCGTTATCCTGCCTCCTGTCAAGTCTTCTTCGATCGACACCTGGAAGATTTCTTCTGCGGCCGGTGTCTTATCTCCCGTCAGATACACCCTGGCACTGTCCGGAAGTACAAAACAGATTCTCCCGGCTTCCTCCAGGCTGACTGACAGTGACTGTACCTCTCCGCTGCCGGTGTCTGAGTATGCACGAATGGTGTCTGTCTGTACCTCGTCCTCAGAAAACTGCATCCAGACGTTCGCAGGAGCCTTCCAGGCCACCGGGCCGCTTCTCACACCATTTTCATCTTCCAGACAGAGCTGGAACTTATACGACTGGCTCCAGTCCCCGCGCGGTCTGTCCTCAGGCCAGTCTGCATCGCTATTTTCTGTCACTGTTAATATGACGGAATGTACCGCGGCGCGCACTCCTGCCTCCTTTTTCTCTTTGGATGAGGCCGATGCCGGGGAATCTGCCGTTGACGGGGTTGCTGTTGACGGGGTTGCTGTTGATGGGATCGCTGTTGATGGGGCCGCTGATTGGCGTGCGGCTCCGAACGCTTTATAACCGGCATTGGAGGCCGTAGCCTTCTTCGCCTGGGATGGGGTCGCCGGCATTAAGCTGTCATCCCACGGGACACTCAGCAGAAGTCCTGCCGCCGTAACCGGGCTTTCCATAAGCTCTGGCGTCTCAACCCTGACCTCAACGCGATTGCCGCGGGCCGCCATAACCTCTCTGTACAGTTCTTCCAAAACCAGCAGATCTTTCATGCAGTACTCTGCCAGTTCTTCGTTTGATACGCTCCAGACTGCGCTGACCGCCGTCTTCACTGCCTTTACCACATCGAAAGCTCCGTAATCACCGGCCGCCTCTGCTGTTTCCGCTGCCTGCGTAATCAGTTCCACAACGTGCTCCACGGACGGCGGTATCACGGCCGGAGTCAGCCTTACGGACGCGTAAGAGCTGGTTCCATTGGTTCCTTTCGTATGTACGACGAACCTCACTCCGTTTTCTGTCAGCTGGACGTCCACATTTTCATCGTGTGTCAGGATTTCCTCGGCCGGGCGTTTGATATCCACAGTGATCGATCCGGAATTCTTCATGGTCGGATCAGACACAGCGATCGTCAATTTGCCGTCTTCATCCTCTTCTGTCATGACAGATGCCGCTCTGCTGGCCGCCACTGCCCCGATTTCCGCCTGTCCGTCTGTCCAGAAATTCACTCCTGTCAGAAGCCCGTCTGCCGTTGCAGCGGCCTGGATCTCCGGCGTATTTTTCAATATTGTAATTCCCGGTTCTTTTGAATAGGCTTCCGTCTCTTCGGCGCTCAGCCCAGGAAGGAGAACGTATTCATATGCATCATTCTCCGGATTGGCTCCGTGATCAAACCACATCTCCAGGTAAGTCTCCAAAGCCTCGCCTTTCGAAGTCCCGATCAGGGACCAGTCTCCTGCGTTTCTTCCCTTTCTGACGGATACCGTCTGGTCTCCTCCCGGGAAATAGTATCCGATATCGCTTCCTTCCACATTGCCTTCCAGATGGACCCATGACACCTCGGGAATTCTGGTTCCTGAAACGTCGATGCTGCCGGCCACAATATCCTCCAGATCAGCCTCCTGAACCGGCAGGTCCTCGACTTCTCCGTTGACCGTCAATACATTGTCTTGCTCCGGTCTCAGTCTCCGGTTCTCAATGATGCTCTCCACCGGATATGACTCTCCAGTATTGGTGATCCCTGCTCCGAGACACACGATCTGTCCGCCGAACATGAACCAGGACTTTTTAGCCGAGAACTCCGGGGCATACAGTATGGACGGAGATCCCTCGCCCTCCTTCACCCGGACCTCTCCGGTCATGGACATACCATTGATTCCGTTCGTGCCGATCGTACTGCCCCCTACCCAGGACTCTTTCGACCGGAAATCCCCTCCCTGGGCAAAGCCGGAACTGTCAGGCTGTCCTGTGCCGATATCCTTGGAAACCACAGTCGTACCTGCCAGCCGCAGCGGATTGACCGTATTCCAGAAATTCTCTGTATACTGCAGAATGTCACGGTTGTATAAATAGGTCATTCCGCTTCCCTGATGCCATCCGTAACGGTTTTCATGGTTCATGATCTCCGTGTTCTGAATGCGCTCGGAATACATAGACAGCGCCAGCTGGAAATCATCCGTTCTGTGAACAGCCCGGTCCATCAGCGGCATGTTTTTATGGACAGGCTGTATACTGCTTACGATGGAATCATCATCTCTGATTTCTATGGCCTTCTCTTTTACCGCCATATTCTCCGCACCGGTTAAAGTATCCAAAAAGCCCGGATCGAGATCAATCCACGTCTTTAAAGCGCCCTTCAGCTCTTCTTCCACCTCCGGAGAAACGGAATTCATAAGCTGAATCATCAGAGCCATGGCTTCTCTTCCCGAATCACGGTCACTCGCCCCCGGTCTGGATACAGAACGGCCCTTCAGGCTGTCCATCATCAAACCGTTGTATATACCGTTTAAAAAACCTTCTTTCAGATAAAATTCCAGATTCTCCTGAACTTCCCTCGGAAAATCCCACGGTGATTTTGCAAGCAGCGGAGGAAGGCCGACACCGCCCTTTAAGAATTCGATCCCATAAGAGCCGAGATACGGCACATGGGAGTGATCGAGGTAGGAACCGTCTGCGTAGAATCCGCTGGTATATCCCTGGTCCGCAATCTTTGTGCTGTCTTCCACCGACTGGATGACAAACGTCTCCGAGGCTGCCTTGGAAGCTAAGTAAACCAGTTCATTGTCTTCTCTTAACACCCCCAGCCCCAGCGCGGTTCTGGAACAGTCGATGATATTGGCCCCCTGGGCTGTCCGGTATCCCTGTGCATGAGTGCTTCCGGTTCCGATCAGCCCTTCATGATAGGGATCCGGCTGGAAGAAGTAAAGTGCTTCGGTATAAAGCGCCGTTTCTTCCGGAGTCAGATCGTCATATAAGAGCACCAGTGCCGGAATCAGATCCTTTGGCAGACCGATTTCCCATGTCCACCAGTTATCGGTCTGCGTCTTCGGCGTATAACAGTTGGAACAGAGCCAGTTCAGAATATGCTTCATGTCGCTCAGCATCTGGCTGTCCTTATAATACCGGCTTCCCTTCGCCGCATAGGCGCTTGCCATGGCCAGTACCTTTTTAAATGCCGGCCTGAACTCGACCGCATCGTCCTCGTATGCTATGTCAGCATTTCCCGCTGCGCCGGCATCCTCCGGCCACGGAATATCCTGGCAGGAATCCTGTCCGCGGTATGCATACGCCTCCCAGGCCGCCATGGCCTGCCTGTCGATCGTTTCCAGAATTTCAGTACCGCCGTCCACAGCCGTTAAATCGGCTCCGATGATCGATTCCTTCCAGCGTTTGCGAATCGCAGCATAATCGGCTGAGTCCGCCTCCGGCAGATTGTCCGGCTCCTCATAGAGAACGGTTACCTGCCATTTTGCGCTCGTTCCGTGTTCATCCGTCGCTACGATCGTCACGGTTCCTTTTTCCCGTGCGGTGATCATGCCGTACCCATCTGCTGCCCCACGAACGGAGGCAATGTGGCTGCCGTCTGCATCACCGGCTTTTCTGTCCCCGTCTGTCTCTCCTTCCTTTAGTTCCCGCTTGATTTTACTGCTTCCTGCATTGCGGACAAAGCTTCCATCCGGCTTCGGAATCTTTACTTCCCACCGGATCGCCCCCTGCAGGGATTCCGGCGCTTTTATTCTGCCATCCGATCCCCGGACCAGAGTAATCTCTTCGCCCGTCAATGTATCCGGAACCTTTCCCTCAATGGTTACAGTCGCCGCATTGCCCTTCATGGCCGCGGTGTCAAACTTAAGTATTACCTTTTCTCCCATAACCGCTTCCTGCAGCGCATCCGGATTCGAATTCGCTAAAATCTGTTTACCAGCGGTCTCAAGGATCACCTCCAGAATCCCATCCTGCTGTGACGGCATAACTGCCGCCGTGAGTTCGATGTTTCCTGTGGAAGAATCCTTCTTCAGTTCCAGTGCCGCAGGGTAATCCATGGTAACAGGAACGACCTGATTGTCCACCCGGACACTTCCCGGTTCCCACTTTGTGATGGCTACTGCGCCTTCCCCCACATCGGCGGCCGCCTGGACCGCAGTCGTATTGATGAGCAGTCTGGCATCCGTCTGATACAGGCTCTTGTTGGAATAATCATCCGTCGTCCCGCCGGCAACCAGCGTATACTGGTACGTTTCCTGCGGTGCGAGGAACAGTTCTGCAAGCTGAGCGGCATCTGTTTCCTTTGTATTGAGCCTGTAATAAACGGATTCCTTCGTTAAATAGGACCCGCTCTCACCGTTGCCGAAAATATAGGACCAGTCCAGACTGTTGGAAGCTCCTGATCCGGAAGACGCGCTGAGCCAGTTCCGCTCAGTATGGACCCCCTGGGTCACCGTGTCGATCAGCGATTCCCACAAACCGCCTTTTTTACTGGCTGCACGTACAAACCGGAATCCATTCTTCGGATTTGTCAGTGCCAGCTTCGTGGTGTCGGTAACCGGAACGGTATCCACTATCGTCACGAGCCTGCCGCTTTCTTCCTTTCGCACCTTTACGCCTGCTCCTG
>OBXC01000875.1_pt1 | contig 17695 bp, 19 predicted proteins | sample 1538111 | NCBI WGS metagenome assembly OBXC01 (sample SAMEA2580137, study PRJEB22360) | human gut metagenome | biome: human gut; feature: human-associated habitat; material: faeces | place: Denmark | collected 2008/2010
TCTACTAATTTTCAAATATTTATTGTATAATGGGTGCAAATGAGGTGATTTCATGAATACAGTTTTAGTTGAAAAGAATGCAATTGAAGAAGTAGCTAAGGTAGTTAGTAATGATCAAATTGTGGCTTTTCCAACTGAAACTGTTTTTGGTTTAGGAATTAAATTTGGATCATACGAGGCTTTGAATGCTTTATATGAATTAAAACATCGAGATAAACATAAAGCAATTTCAATGATGATAAGTGATCCTAAGGATATTGAAAAATATGCATATGTTAATGATGCAGCAAGAAAAATTATAAAATCTTTTATGCCAGGAATGGTCACTATCATTTTAAAAAAAAGATCATTTATTGATGATTATTTTACAGCATCTTTAGACACTATTGGAATTAGAATCCCTGATGATAAGTTTGTTTTATCTTTATTAGAAAAAACGGGACCAATGTTAGTCACTAGTGCTAATCTTTCTGGTGAAGACAGTTTGGTTGATGATAAAACAGTAATGAAAGTATTTGCTGGGAAAATTCCATTAATTGTAAAAGGTGAAAGTATTAGTAAAAAAGCAAGTACAATTATTGATTTAAGTAAGGAAAAAGTAGAAATATTAAGAATAGGCGATATTTCTGAAAAACAAATATTGGAGGTAATTTAATGAAAATTGCAGTAGCATGCGATCATGGTGGATTTAGATTAAAAAATGTTTTAATTGGATATTTAAAAGATAATGGCTATGAAGTAGAAGATTATGGTTGCTATGGTGAAGAAAGTTGTGATTATCCTGATTATGCCGGAAAAGCAGCTTTAGCAGTATCTAAAGGAATATGTGATAAAGGAATTGTTATCTGTGGCACAGGAATAGGTGTAAGTATTACAGCTAATAAAGTAAAAGGCATTCGTTGTGCATTATGCCATGATGTATTTAGTGCTAAAGCAACACGGGCACATAATGATACTAACATGCTTGCTATGGGACAAAGAGTGATTGGTGAAGGATTAGCTTTAGAGATTGTAAAGGCATGGTTAGAAGGTCAATATGAAGGTGGAAGACACGATCAACGAATTGCAAAAATGATGGCCTATGAGGAGGAAAATTAGATGAAAGATCTTGCAATATTTGAAAGTGTAGAAAGAGAATTAAATCGTCAAAGAAATAATATTGAATTAATTGCTTCAGAAAATTTTGTGTCTCCAGAAATTATGGAGTTGGCAGGAAGTGTTTTAACAAACAAATATGCTGAAGGTTATCCTGGAAAAAGATATTATGGCGGATGTAAATTTGTAGATGAAGTAGAGACATTAGCTAAAGAAAGACTTTGCAAAATATATGGGGCTGAGTATGCAAATGTTCAACCACATAGTGGGGCACAGGCAAATACAGCTGTATACATGGCTTTATTAAATCATGATGATAAAGTATTAGGAATGTCTTTAGCAGATGGCGGACATTTAACTCATGGACATCCATTAAATTTTTCAGGAATAAATTATGAATTTTATAGCTATGGAGTAACTAAAGATACTGAAACAATTGACTATGAAGATTTTAAAAAGAAGTGTCAAGAAATTAGACCTAAATTAGTAGTTGCTGGAGCAAGTGCATATTCAAGAGTAATTGATTTTGAATATATGGCAAAATGTGCTCATGAAGTAGGTGCCTTATTTATGGTAGATATGGCTCATATTGCTGGATTAGTTGCTGCAGGAGTACATCCATCACCATTTCCACATGCGGATATTGTAACTACAACGACACATAAAACATTACGTGGTCCACGTGGTGGAGTGATTATGTGTAAAAAAGAATTTGCAGCGGATATTGATCGTGCAGTTTTTCCAGGAATGCAAGGTGGACCATTAATGCATATTATTGCAGCAAAAGCCGCTTGTTTCTATGAAGCAATGCAACCAGAGTTTAAAGAATATGCAAGTCAAGTTATTAAAAATGCTAAAGCATTAGAAAATTCTTTAAAAGAAGAGGGCTTTAGATTAGTCGCTAATGGAACGGATAATCATTTGCTTTTAATTGATGTAAAGGCAAGTTGTGGTATTTCAGGTAAAAAAGCAGAACGTTTATTAGATGAAATTAATATTACTGCTAATAAAAATGCAATTCCTTTTGACAGTGAAAAACCATTTAAAGCTAGCGGGATTAGAGTGGGAACACCAGCGATGACAACTAAAGGGTTCAAAGAAGAAGATTTTATTGAAGTAGGTAAAATTATTGCTTATCGTCTTAAAAATGAAGAAACTGAAGAAATTAAAGAATTATGTTTAAAACGTGTTAAAGCGTTGACTGATAAAGTAGAAATGTATCGAGATATTAAATACATTTAAGGAGTGAAATTATATGGCAACTACTATCCTTAATCATGCATTAATTAATCATAAATTAACAATTATGCGTGATAAAAATACAAATAATGTTGTATTTAAAGATAATTTAGATGAAATAGCCATGTTGATGGCTTATGAAGTAACAAAAGATTTACCTTTAGAAGATAAGCAGATTGAAACTCCAATTTGCCCTATGATAGGAAAAAAATTACAAAAATCAATTGTTTTAGTACCTATTTTAAGAGCAGGAATTGGATTAGTTGATGGATTTAGAAGAATCATTCCAAGTGCTAAAGTAGGACATATTGGAATGGCAAGAAATGAAAAAACATTATTGCCGGAAGAATATTATGCTAAATTTCCTAGTGGTTTGGAAGATTCAATTGTTATTATTGTTGATCCAATGTTAGCAACTGGTGGTAGTGCTAGTGCAGCAATTACTAATATAAAAGAGCGCGGAGCAAAAGATATTCGTTTAGTATGTTTAGTTGGAGCACCAGAAGGTGTTAAGGTAATTGAAAAAAATCACCCTGACGTAGAATTGGTATTAGCATCGCTTGATGAAAAACTAAATGAACGAGGATATATTGTTCCTGGTTTAGGTGATGCAGGTGATCGTTTATTTGGAACAGACTAAAAGAAAGTCAAACATAAATCAATTTACATAATAAATAGATTATAGTAGAATATAAACGTTATTACTAGAATTTAATTAGATAGACACAAAAAGCTGATAATATTGTTAAATTCATTATTTTTAGCTTTTTGGCATGTTATAAAGATTCTTTTAGGAGTAAAGAGATAGTGAATGAAAATGATGTTTTAAAGCAGTCTGTGAAAGTTTTTATTATTGGATTGATTATTTTTAGTATTATTGGAATATTTGTTAAACAAATTAATTTTATTTTAGGATTTATTTTAGGATATGTAATTAGTGTTTTATCTTTTTATATTATTATTTTAATGTCAGATATTATTTTAAAATTAGGACAAACAGTTAAATATGTTATATTTATGTTTATTATAAAGATGTTATTGTATGCAGGTGGTTTTATTTTGGCATTGAAATTTAATAGTATATTTAATTTGATTAGTGTGTTTTTTGGATATTTTGTAATAAGAATTACGATAAGTGTATTAGGTTATTTAAATCGTGAATAAGGAGGTGAAATAAGTGATTATTCAAACTGAATTAATCTTTTCATTACTTATTATGATTGGATTAGGAATATTTTTTGTATATGCTGGAAAAAAAGTTTCAATGGCAGATCCAACATCGCGTCCTAAAGGAATTGTTTTAGTAGTGGAAACAGGGGTAAAGATGATGGATGATTATATGAAAACAATTATGCCCAAAAAATTTGCTAAAAATTATTATCCTTACTTTGCAATGGTATTTTGCTTTATTTTAGTGAGTAATTTAAGTAGTTTATTTGGAATTGAATCACCAACTTCAAATTATTCAATTACTTTTGCAATGACTTTAATTACTTTTACATTAATTCAATATAATGCATTGAAGAAAAAAGGATTTTTTAAATATATTTGGGATGTAGTTTGGCCACCAACAAATATTCTTGGAACTATATCACCGTTGATTTCAATTTCAATGCGTTTATTTGGAAATATTTTAAGTGGATCAATTTTAATGACATTAGTTTATCAATTTACAAGTTATCTATCTTCATTTATAATTGATTTTAACTTTTTGGGACCAATTATTGCCCCAGTGTTACATTGTTATTTTGATATTTTTGCAGGTTGTATTCAAACCCTAGTATTCGTTACTCTTTCATCTATTTTGATTATGATGGAAAATAGTGATGATGAATAAACTCTAATCTAGTTGAGCTAGTTTAGATATAAAGCTTAGTAAATATTATAGAAATATTGGAGGAAATTTAATTATGACAGATCTAGGTTTAATTGCTATTGGAGCAGGTATTGCAGTATGTGCTGGTTTAGGAACTGGTATTGGTGAAGGTATTTGTGCTGGTAAGGCAGTAGAAGCATTAGGTAGAAATCCAGAAATGGAAAATAAAATCAGAACAATGATGATTTTAGGGATTGCATTGACTGAAACTGCTGCCATTTATGGTTTATTGATCTCATTAATTTTATTATTTGTATACTAATCAAGGAGGAATAATTCATGCCGGATATAGCTGGAAAATTATTCCCTAATGTAACAACAATTATTGTTCAATTATTATCAACAGGTGTATTGTTTTTAGTGTTTAAGAAATATTTATGGGTTCCTGTTCAAAATTATTTTGCAAAGCGTGCAGATTATATTGAAGGAACTGTAAAAGAGGCTGAGCAAATGAACAAAAAAGCTAAAGCTTTAATGGAAGAAAGCCAAGAACAAGCACGTCAAGCAGCAATTGAATATCGTGAAATTGTATCTCAAGCTAAAGAAGATGCTTTAAAAACAAAAAACGCTATTCAAGAAGATGCAAATAGAGAATATAAATTAAAAATTGAACAAGCTCGTCGTGAAATTGAAACAGAAAAATTACAAGCTAAGGCAGAAATGAAACAAGAAATTGTTGAAATTGCAATCGATGTTGCAACTAAAGTTATGGATAGAGATATGGATACTACTACAAATAAGGCTTTAGTTGAAAATTTTGTTGAAGAAGTGGTTAATTAATGGATGTTGTCGCTAATAGATATGCAGAATCTTTATTTGATTTAGCTTTAGAAACTAATCAGGTAAAGGATTATTGTAGAGATATTGATTTAATTAAAGCTGTCTTTGAAAGTGATCCTAGTATTGTTTTGTTTTTTAGTCATGTTTTGATTGAAGATGAGGATAAGTGTGTATTACTGGATAAAAGTTTTAAAGGACAAGTTAATGATTATGTTTTAAATTTTTTAAAACTTTTAGTGAAAAAAAGAAGAATACGTTACGTTATGGAAATAATTAATGCGTTCAAGAGTTTAACTAATGAATATTTTGGTATCCAAGAAGGAATACTATATACAAGCTATGATATTAGTGATGTAGAAGTGAAAAAAGTTGAACATGCATTGAGTAAAAAAGAAAATAAAACTATACATTTAAAAGTAATTAAAGATTCCTCATTAATAGGTGGAATTAAAGTAGAAATAAATAATCGTGTTTTTGATGGATCAATCAAAAATAAAGTTACATTATTGAAAAAAGAATTATTAAGAAAGTAGGTGAAAATAGTGGGGCTTAGACCAGATGAAATTAGTGCTTTAATTAAGGAACAAATTAAGCATTTTGATGATATAATCGAACTTAAAGATGTCGGTACAGTTATGACTGTAGGTGATGGTGTTAGTTTAATTCACGGCTTAGATAATGCTATGTTGGGTGAATTATTAGCATTTCCTAACGAAGTATATGGAATGGTTATGAATTTAGATGAAGATTGTGTTGGAGCCGTACTACTTGGATCTGAAAGTACGATTAAAGAAGGCGATGAAGTTAAACGTACTGGAAAGATTATGGAGATACCAGTTGGAGATGAGATGCTGGGACGTGTTGTTAATCCACTAGGACAAGCAATTGATGGAAATGGTGAAATTATTACTTCACGTACTCGTCCAATTGAAAAAGTTGCTAGCGGGGTTATGACTAGAAAATCAGTAGACCAACCATTACAAACAGGAATTACTTCTATTGATGCAATTATTCCAATTGGACGTGGTCAACGTGAGTTGATTATTGGTGATCGTCAAACTGGTAAAACAGCAATTGCTATTGATACAATTTTAAATCAAAAAGGACAAGATATTTATTGTGTATATGTTGCTATTGGACAAAAAAATTCAACTGTCGCACAAATTGTAGAAAAATTACGCCAAGGTGGTGCAATGGAGTATACAACAGTAGTTTGTGCTTCGGCAAGTGAACTTGCTCCAGTTCAATATATTGCACCATATGCAGGTTGTGCAATTGCTGAAGAATGGTTAGAACAAGGTAAAGATGTTTTGATTGTTTATGATGATTTATCAAAACATGCAGTTGCTTATCGTACTGTATCTTTACTATTAAAAAGACCACCAGGACGTGAAGCTTACCCTGGAGATGTTTTTTATTTACATTCAAGATTATTAGAAAGAGCTTGTCGTTTAAATGAAGAAAATGGTGGTGGGTCAATTACCGCATTACCAATTATTGAAACACAAGCTGGTGATATTTCAGCATATATTCCAACAAATGTTATTTCAATTACAGATGGACAAATTTTCTTACAACAAGAATTATTTAATGCAGGATTTAGACCAGCGATTGATACAGGACTTTCAGTAAGTCGTGTTGGTTCATCTGCACAAATTAAAGCAATGAAGCAAGTGTCTGGTTCATTGAAACTAGAATTGGCTCAGTATGCAGAAATGCAGGCGTTTGCGCAATTTGGTTCAGATTTAGATGCTGCAACTAAAGCAACACTAGATCATGGAGCAAAAGTACGTGAAGTATTGAAACAAGCACAATATTCGCCACGTAGTGTAGCGACACAAGTAATTACATTATTTGCATTGAAACACGGATTTACAAAAACGTTAGTAGTAGAGCAAGTATCTGATTTTATGAATCAATTAGTGGAACATATTGAAATGACACAAAAGAATATTATTGATGAAATAAATGATAAAAAAGAAATCACATCTGATTTAGAAAAACAAATGAAGGATGTAATCGGTGCATTTGTAAGTCAATTTGAAAAAACTCAAGCAAAGGGGTAGTAAACTATGCCTGGAGGAATGCAAGAAATTAAACGAAGAATTAGATCAGTTGAATCAACTAAAAAAATTACTAAAGCAATGGAATTAGTTGCAACATCTAAACTTCGTAAAACTAGAAATCAACTAGAACAATCAAAACCTTATTATACTAATGTTGCTTTGATGACAGCTGAAATTTTAGCTAACTGCAAAGGAGACAATGATAGTGTTTATTTGATTGAAAATAAAAATGTAAAAAAAGATGTATATGTTGTTATTGCTTCAAGTTTAGGACTTTGTGGTGGTTATAATGCTAATATTTTTAAAGAAATAAAAAATGTAATTAAGCCAGATGATTATGTATATAGCGTTGGTTCAAAAGCAACAAGCTATTTAAATAAAAATCATCAAGGGATTACAGATTCTAAATATGAAAGTTTAAATATGACTTTTAATTTTAAAGATATCATTAATTTAGTTAATGAATTAACTAGAATGTATTGTGAAAAAGAAATTGGTAAGATTAAAATTGTTTATACAGAGTTTGTTAATAATTTAACGTTTAAACCAAGAATCGTTACTTTATTACCTATAGATCCTAATGATTTTGATCAAATCGAAATTTCAAAAAAAACAACATTATTTGAACCAAGTTCACAGGAAGTATTAGATAACTTGATTCCAATGTATTTACAAGCAGTAATTTATGGCTATATTATAGAGTCATCAACAAGTGAAAATGCTGCAAGAAGAATATCAATGGAAAATGCTACTGATAATGCTGATGAACTTACAGAACAATTATTATTAAAATATAATCAAGCTCGTCAGACTGCAATTACTAATGAAATTAGTGAAATTGTGGCCGGAGCTAATGCACAATAAGGAGGTGCCGTATGTCACAAAATATTGGTAAAATAATTAGTGCTAAAGGGCCAGTAATTGATATTCAATTTAATAGTGATAGTAATTTACCTGCATTAAATACGGCGATTGAAATTCAAAACGGAGAAGATTTACTAGTAGTAGAAGTAGCACAACATATTGGTGATGATATTGTTCGTTGTGTTGCTATGGGGCCTACTGATGGTGTTAAAAGAGGGATGGAAGCAATTGATACAAAACATCCTATTTCAGTACCAGTAGGTAATGCTACACTAGGAAGAATGTTCAATGTTTTAGGAGAACCAATCGATGGAAAAGAAGCACTAGGTGATGATGTTAAAAAAATGCCAATTCATCGAAGTGCTCCAACATATGCCCAACAAAGAACAGAAACAGAAATCTTAGAAACAGGGATTAAAGTAGTTGATTTAATTTGTCCATTTATTAAAGGTGGTAAAATTGGATTATTTGGTGGAGCAGGTGTTGGAAAGACTGTATTAATTCAAGAATTTATTAACAACATTGCAACTCAACATGGTGGTTTATCTGTTTTTGCAGGGGTTGGAGAACGTAGTCGTGAAGGTAATGATTTATATTATGAAATGAAAGAAAGTGGTGTTTTATCAAAAACAACATTAGTTTTTGGTCAAATGAATGAACCACCAGGAGCACGTTTAAGAGTAGCTTTAACAGGTCTTACAATGGCTGAAGAATTCCGTGATGAACAAGGACAAGATGTATTATTGTTTATTGATAATATTTTCCGTTTTACTCAAGCTGGTTCGGAAGTATCAGCGTTACTTGGACGTGTCCCTTCACAAGCTGGATATCAACCAACTCTAGCTACAGAAATGGGAGCATTACAAGAACGAATTACTTCTACTAAAAAAGGATCAATTACATCAGTACAAGCAGTATATGTACCTGCCGATGACTTGACAGATCCTGCTCCAGCAACAACTTTTGCGCATCTAGATGCTAAAGTTGTATTAGATCGTTCAATTGCAGCATTAGGAATTTATCCTGCGGTTGATCCACTTAATTCTTCATCAAGAGCACTTGATCCGTTAGTTGTAGGAAAAGAACATTATGAAGTTGCTCATGGTGTACAACAAATTTTGCAAAGATTCCAAGAATTACAAGATATTATTGCAATTTTAGGGATGGATGAATTAGGTGAAGAAGATAAATTAACTGTGGCGCGTGCGCGTAGAGTTCGTAATTATTTATCACAACCATTTACTGTAGCAAGCCAATTTACAGGATTGGATGGTAAATATGTTCATATAAATGATACAATTAAAGGATTTAAAGAAATTCTAGATGGTAAGCATGATAACTTGCCAGAACAAGCATTCCACAATGTAGGTACAATTGAAGAAGCTATAGAAAAAGCGAAGACATTAGCAAATGACTAAGTTTAAACTTAAAATAGTTACACCAAGTGGTATCTACCAAGAAGTGGAAATTGATCAGTTAAATATTCGATCTACAGCGGGACAAATTGGAATTTTAGCACATCATATGCCTCTTGCATGTGGAGTTGCAATTTCGATGATGAATTATATTATTGATAAACAACGTTATGAATTTGCTATTGGTGGTGGATTTATATATATTAATGATGATGAAACTAAAATCATTGCTAATTCAATCGAATCTAGAGATGAAATAGATTTGAATCGTGCTAAAGAAGCAAAAAAAAGAGCTGAAGAAAGAATAAAAAATCCAAGTGAATCAACTGATTTACAAAGAGCTGAAATTGCTTTAAAAAAAGCAATTACAAGAATAAATGTAAAAAACATATAAAGAGGCTATAACGCTTAAAGATTAAAAATTCTTTAGGTGTTATGCCTTTTTTTATAAATTTAGAAAATATCAATGATTTATTATACATAATTAGCTCTTCAAACAAGTATTTTTTTTTAAAATATTTATGCTAAAACAATGTAAACGCACACATTTATTATAGCGTGTGTTTTATCGATTACTAAGCAACAATATAGAAGGGAGGAAAAAATAGCATACATAATATATAATAAATTGAAATAAAAGAGGGAGAAAGAATTATGAAGAGAATAATAAAGAAAATATTTTTATTTAGTTTAGTTGTATCTATGTTGATAGGTACATCTAGTGTTAATATTTATGCAAATAATATCTCATTATCAAGTGAGGATATAAAAATTGAATTAGTTCAAGATGGAAAGACAGTAGAAACAGGATACAATAAATTAACACACACAAGAAATTATAAGAGATCAACTACAAGAACAAATGGGGATGAAATAGTAATTACGGCACCAGAAGGGGTTCATTATTTAATGGTGCAACTAGATAAATATTGCGGTAAACCTAAATTAACAGGTATGGCTGCACAAGAACAAATAAAAGGAACCGTTAGACCAATGGATATTTCATCGCTCGAATATGAAGAAACATTAGTTTATTTAATGAATAATGAATTTCGTTTTGTTATTCTAGGGACAAGTGGGACTGATGCTAATGGAAATACATTAGGTGGTGGAAGTTGGCCTTATGATTCAAGAGCATTTTCAACATCAGGCAATACTGAAAAGGTGATTACAGCAAGAGTAGCAACTCAAGAAGAAATAAGTGAAAGAAGAAATCTTGCATTAAATTCATTTGATTTACGTGGAAATGATAATGCTCTTTCAGGTGCAAATAAAAAAAGTGATAGTAATGTTTTTCCTCATGCATATGCAAATCGCATAACTGATAATAAACGTGAATTTGAACCAAGAAATGCCATAGATGGATATGAATATAACGAACGCATCACATGTATCATTTCCTTATCAGTCATGGGGCTGTGGAAATGAAAAAACTGATTCAGAATTTTCAGTTTTATTTGGAAGATATGTAGAAATTGATCAAATTGATATTACATTAAGAGCACAATGGAATCCCCCACAACCTAATAACGCTAATGATTATGATATTAATTGGTCAAGTGCTACTTTAGAATTTTCTGATGGAACAGAGTTACCAATTATATTGAAGAAATTAGCTTCTCCTCAAACAATTAAATTACCAGAGAAGAAAATTGTGTCATGGGTAAGATTAAAAGATTTGCCTATCAGTGAAGAAACAATACCCGTTGATGGAAGAAGAAAATTTTCTGCATTAACAGAATTTAAAGTATGGGGCAGAGAATCTAGTTATGAATAAGCAGCTTTACCATCAGCAAAAAAATTAGTAAATTTAGCCCAAAAAGTAAACGACTATTGGATTAAAACAGGTGGTAATACGGGAAATGATGCAAGTAATTATAATCATGGACATTCGATAACAAGTGAATTCTGGGCACCATCTGTATTTTATACAGGAAATATGGAAGCTTATTATTTAACTGGTGATGAAAACTATACTGATTATGCAAATCGATGGGGAAGTAATAATATATATAATGGAAGTACATGGAATACGAAAGGTGATAATAGTAGAATTGGTAAATATTTTCCAGATAATCATACTAGTTTTCAGACATATTTAGATATGTTTTCAATAACTGCAAATAAAAAATTTGATCCTAATGATGAAAAGATTAAAAATGTAGTTCCTATTATGAATGAAATGGAACAAATGGATATTAATGATTTAAAAACTAAAAAAGGTTATTGGGATAGAATTGATTTCTTTTATATGGAGTTACCAAATTGGACAAAAATGTATCTTTTAACGGGAGAAGAAAAGTGGTTAGATAAGTTACGAGAATTATATAATGATCGTAAAGCAGAACTTTATGACGAAGAGACAGGATTATTTTATCGAGATAAAAACTATATTTTTGATCCTAATGCACAGTATAATCCAAATGGTGATGGAAATAATCAAAAAATTAGTCCAAATGGTAAAAAAATTCTTTGGTCAAGAGGTAATGGCTGGGCAATGGCTGCTCTTACAAAAATTCTACAGGATTTACCTGATAGTCGAGAAGATGACCGTAAAGAATATGAGGCAGTTTTCAAAAAAATGGCAGCAACATTAGTTGAAGTCCAAGGTGATGATGGTTTTTGGCGCATGAATTTAGATGATTATAATCATGATACTCGTCTAGAAACTAGTGGTACGGTTTTCTTTGCATATGGTTTAACTTGGGGAATTAATAATGGACTTTTGGATAAGGAAATTTATTATCCAGCAGTAAAAAAGGCTTTTTTAGGATTAAACGCAAATGCAATTAGACCTGATGGTTTAGTGGGACGTTCAGAATTAATTAGCGCTTATCCAAATCCAAAATGTTCTTTGGGAATAGGCTCTTCTCAAAGTTATGCTCCAGCAGCAACAGTAATGTTTTTATCAGAATTATCTAAATTAGTTGAACAAGGCTATGTAACTAATGATGTTGAACCAACATTAAATAAAAAAATGATTAGCGCAGTAGCTGTAAAAGAAGATTCAAAATATGCAGTAGTAAATTCTCAAATAAGAGAATTAGTTTCTGGAACAGATTTAACAACAATAAAAAAAGATAACAAAATTTATGTACCAGAACAATTTATTGAAGAAGTATATGGCCAAGATATAATTGATAAAATAACAGATTTGATAACAATTGAAAATACAGCATATTTATCATTAAATGAATTTAATCAAATAATAGGAAATTTAAAACTATCAACAGTAAAAAATAATATAACGATCATTAGTTATAAAACAAATTTATTTAATTCTAGTATAGATTCAAAACTAATTGATTTATTAGATATTGGATTAACAGAAGGAAAATATCCTAAACGTCCTGAATATCCAATTCGTTTTGATTACACAAAACCGGCAGATGAATTAAAACCATCAAAAGATGCCCTAGTCTCAGTAGCGGCAAATACTTCAGGTGGAGTTTCAGCAAGTCGCTTAATTGGTCAAAATACAAACAATTTAGTAAACATTGAATTTGATATGGTAACGACATTATCACCATCACAAACCAATGCAATAGTAGGAATAGGAAGCAGTACATCAGACTATAAAAGTTATTCACAAGTACCGATTATTATTAGAATGTATAAAGATGGAAAGCTAGGTGCATACAATGGCAAAGGCTATGTTCAAAGTAATGTAGAATTTGAAAAGAATAAAAAATATCATCTTCGCGTATCAATAAACTTAGAAGATAAGACTTATGATGTATACGTAACAGCACCACAATAAGAAGAAAAGATTATGCATTTAGAGCAACAGCCAAAGCACCTGAAGATATTGGAAAGATTTACTTATTCAATAATGATCAACAAGCCGGAAAATATTGGTTAGAAGATATTTATTTAGAAGCACAAGCAACTGATAAAACAGCTCTAAAGATTGCCTTAGATTTAGCTAATGCAATTACTGATAAAGATTTAGAAAAAGTAATACCGGCAGTAGTAGAAGAATTCAAAGCGGCAAGAGATGAAGCTAATGTAGTATATAATAATGCAAGTGCTTTACAAGTTGAAGTAAATAAAGCATTTGATAGACTTGCCAGTATCATGCAAAAATTAGAATTCTTCAAAGGTGATAAAACAGCTTTAAAAGCATTCATCGATAAAGTAAGTGGTTTAGAAGCAGCAAAATACACAGAAGCTACATGGACACCATTCAATGATGCCTTAACAGCAGCAACTAGTGTATATGAAGATGAAAATGCAATGCAAGAAGAAGTAAATACCGCATATAAAGAATTAGTAACAGCATTCTTGAACTTAAGATTAATTCCAGATAAGAGTTTATTAGAAGACTTAATCAATAAAGCTAACGGATTAGAAAGTGCAAATTATACCAAAGCAACATTTGATGGATTAACAAAAGCCTTAAATGAAGCTAAAGCAGTATTTGCTAATCCAAATGCAACGCAGACTGAAGTAGATAATGCAAAAGCTGAATTAGAAAAAGCAATTAATGGCTTACAAACAGTAACTGTAGATAATACAGTAAAAACACCAGTAAGTAATGGTAATACAATTGCAAGCGTAAAAACAGGTGATGACGTTAATATGTTAGGAACACTTGGATTAATTTCATCATTAGTTGCTATAGTATTTTTAAAAAAGAAGAAATAAATAATTAAATAAAAGGTATAGAAAATTTGATATATTTAATAAAGATATGTTAAATAATCTATACTTTTTATATTTCAAATAAATATGTTTTCAAATTTTTTACATAAATTTAAATAAATAATGAAATTAAATTTAATTGCAATATGGCATAATGGGGGTGCTAATTGGAGGGATAGTAGATGAATTTAAAGAAAATATTTAATTCAGTAATTGTAGCATTAGTTACAATTACAATGTCGAGTAATTCAATATTACTTGCAAAAGCTAACAGTGCTAAAGTTGTATCAGATTGGAGATTTGATAGCAATTATGTGCAAGAAGGAACATCGTTTGAACAAAATAACTTAATTTTAAAAGATGCTAGTGGTAACGGAAATGATTTAATTGTTAATACTGAAAGAGTAGAATCAGGAAAATTGGCAAGTGATTACATGGAATTTGTAGATGATAGCATTAATGGTAAAAGTGAAAGTTTATTAATGTGTCCTAAAGGGACAAGTGGAAATGACAAAAAAATAGGAGCATTTTTTCAAACTGTTGAAAATGCACCTATTACTCACGAAACATTTGATGAAGGATATACATTCGAATTTATTATTAAATTAAGTGATGATATTAGTGGATGGAGTAGTATTTTTGGTAAGCGTGGTATTGCCAAACAAAATGGATTAACTGGAGGTGAACCAGAAGTTAATGGAGGATTAAATGTATCTAGTTCTGGTGAACTGCAATGGAATTTTTATACAAATAATCCAGAGGTAAAAAATAATCCAACTACATGGTCAGATGCAGGTGGCATTCAACGAAATAAGTTCCATCATATTGTAGTAAAAAATGACAGCAATGTTACTACTATGATTGTTGATGGGATAGTGGTGTTACGTTGTAATACTACACAATATCAACGAGGATTAGCAGATTTAGGCTTAGGTTGGGTCGTAGGAACAGCATATTGGAGTGATGGTGAAACATTTGATGAAAAAACTTGCGGTGATAGTATTTTTAAAGGACAAATTCAAGAAATTAGATTATCATCAGGTTTGGTAACTTCAGATGATTATTTAGTAACTGAGTATATTGTGGATGATGCTTATAATATTGCTGGAAATAATGATGAAACAAATTTTCTAGAAACAAGGAAGAATTATAATTTTGCAATTATTCCAGATCCCCAATATACAACTCAATACAAGCCGGCAATTTTAGATGCTCAAAATGAATGGATTGCAGAAAATGCAAATGATTATAATATCGCTATGACACTTGGCGTAGGGGATATAACACAAGATGGTACAGAAGCAGAATTTAAGCGTGCTAGTGAATCGTATTCAATTTTTGATGAAAAGAACATACCATATTTATTAACTGATGGGAATCATGATTCAAGTATATATTTAAAATATTTTGGAGCACAAAGATATGAAAATAATCCAGCATATCAAGGAGCAGGACCATCAGGATATTCGAAATATGCAATTACAAAAGGAGGATCATATAATTATTTATTTCTTACAATTCCTTATAATAGTGAACAAATAGAACAAGATCGAGAATGGATTAATAATATTTTAACAACATACGATAATTTACCTACAGTAATAATTACTCACTTTGATGATAACAATAAAAATATCACAAATGATTTTGTAAAAAAATATAATCAGGTATTTATGTTTATAGAAGGGCATGTAACATATCGTGATGCAAAGATTATTACTAATGATTATGGACACCCTGTTTTAAATGCAATAGTTAATTATCAATTTGAGCCATATGGTGGTAATGGAATAATTCGTTTGATGCAATTTGATGAGTTAAATAAGGAAATATCTTTTCAGTCTTATTCACCATGGGTACAAAAGAAAATGGATATATTAGATAATAAAATAGAAAATAAAGGAATTTTAAATGATGATGAAAAAAAATTATTTCCTTTTGATAAGTTAAATATTACTCAAGATCCTAGTGATAATATAACTTTTAAATTTGATTTTACAGAAAGATTTAAAAACCTTGATAAAATAGAATCGATTAATAGAGAGAATTTAGATGAAGAAATTAGTTTATCAAATAGTTATAACTTGTCACAATATCAAGATGGTAACGAAAAAGATAATTTTATTAATGCATTATCAAATGCAAAAAATATTCAAAAAGATTTAGATGAACAAGATAGCTTACTTACGCAAGAAATAGTTGATCAAGCATGTAAAAAACTCAAAGAAGCTCGTTTATCATTAATATCAATAACTAATAAAATAGCATTAAAGATTGCGGTAGATTTAGCTAATGCAATTACTGATAAAGATTTAGAAAAAGTAATACCGGCAGTAGTAGAAGAATTCAAAGCGGCAAGAGATGAAGCTAATGTAGTATATAATAATGCAAGTGCTTTACAAGTTGAAGTAAATAAAGCATTTGATAGACTTGTTAGTATCATGCAAAAATTAGAATTCTTCAAAGGAGATAAAACAGCATTAAAAACATTTATTGATAAAGTTAATGATCTAGATTCAAATAAATATACCCAAGTAACATGGATACCACTTAATGAAGCCTTAACAGCAGCAACTGTAGTATATAACGATGAAAATGCAATGCAAGAAGAAGTAAATAATGCATATAAAGGATTAGTAACAGCATTCTTAGACTTAAGATTAAAACCTAATAAAGACTTATTAGAAGATTTAATCAACAAAGCAGAAAATATAAATCCTGCATCATATACTGCTGAAACTGTTAGAATATTAAATAGTGCATTAGAAGATGCAACAGTAGTATTAAATAACGAAAATGTTGATCAAAAAGTTGTAAATGAAGCATATGTTATGTTAAATAATGCATTTGAAGGATTAGTAGCTGTTAATTCTGGAAATCCTACAACACCAAATCTTCCAATAAATTCAGCTGCACCAAATGATTCACAAGTAAATGTAAAACTTGGTGATACTACTGTTAGTGCTAAAACAGGTGATGCTGCTGATTTCACTTGTGTAACAACTTTATGTGCTTCAATAGCAGCATTAGCATACTTAGCTGTAAGTAAAAAAAGAAAAGAAGATTAAAAAATAATTTTAAAAGAAGAGTGTAAATTCACTCTTCTTTTATCACAAATGAGGGGTGCCAATGAAGTTTTATAAAACAATACTTTTTGTATTAATTTCTTTTATATTAATTGGGTATCAAAGTAAATCTAATGAAAATTTAGTAAATCGAACTATTATTGAACCTGAAACTAAACAAGAAAAAATTCAGAAACAAAAGAAGTAAAAATTAAAACTTATCCACGAGATGCAACTCCAAGAGAAGTTACGACTATTACAATGGCATAATTAGAAGAAAAATTGCTAATAAGGAGATATTTGTAGTATCTTTTGAAACAACGTATTGTATGTATTGTAGAAGATTGCATAGTATATTAGATGATTATTTAAAAGAGTATTATGTGAGTATATATCAAGTTGTTCTTGATTTAGAAAATGCTACAGAGGAAGAAAATTTAGAAAAATACATAAGCATTTTGAAGAATTTTATACTCCACCAGGTGTTTTTATGTAAAAAAAGGAAAAATAAAAGTTATTTAGATACTTATACTTTAGGAATAGAAGAAGATGTTATTGATCAATGGATAAGAGAAAATCAAATTGATAAGAAAAATCATAAAAAATATTATTTACTGTAGTAGATAATAATATTTAGTAATAGTTTGATTA
>OBXC01000884.1_pt1 | contig 17591 bp, 14 predicted proteins | sample 1538111 | NCBI WGS metagenome assembly OBXC01 (sample SAMEA2580137, study PRJEB22360) | human gut metagenome | biome: human gut; feature: human-associated habitat; material: faeces | place: Denmark | collected 2008/2010
TGTATCCACTGCATGGCTTCTGGGAATTAGCAGGTCATTATGATATAGAGGTACTTGCTAATTCAGATGCACATAAGCCATCTGATATTATCTCAAATATTGAAGAAGGGTATAAGATTGCAAGTACATATGGACTTCATAAAAAGTTTGAGATTAAAGGATAATGAGAGTGATAGAAAAGACTACATAAACTACAAATAATATAATGAGTAGCATATGTAGTATACTAGTTATATTAGATATCTAAAATATCTTGATAATGTTGAAAAAAGTTACAATACCCAAAAGAACAGAAAAGACAGCAAATCTAATTATTACCACAACAACAATCCAAAGTTTTTACTCCCGCACAGGTAAAAAGAGAAATGGATGGTGCTAATAAAGATGTAATTATTGCAAGCCTAAAATACGTTATGCTGATATATATAAGCAAATATAGGTCCAATCGAACCAATAGATATTTGTATGGTTGAGATTATTTATACAATAGAAAGGATAAATTTTTATGAAAGAAACAATGAAAAAGGCTATATATGTAGTGGCAGTTGCGATAATAGGAACTATAGCGGTTTTATTAGTTCCATCATTCTTTAGCTAATTCACTTATCATGAGCATTACATTCAGTAAAATAAATAGTTATTATTTAGAATGTTATAGAGGGCAGCTCCTAATGAAGCTACCTTCTTTTTGTTTAGATAAATTGAGTTAAAAATATAGAAAATTATATCTACTTGTAATATACTTAGGCTTAAACAGATCAAGAATAGATATTTTATCAATTAATGAACACTGAGTTGTAGTTAGATTGTTTATAAAAAAGGAGGGCATTATGGGAAAAATTCTGTTAGGAGTAATACTGATTTTGCTTGGAGGAACAATAAACATAGAAACGCATATTATTGAGTTAACACCTAATTTTATAGGTTCGGTACTTTTATTGTCTGCCATGAAAGAATTTAAGATTAAGGATAATATAATGAAACGATTTCTTTATGTTTTGACGGGTATATTCTTTGTAAATTACATGCTTCAAGTAACTATATCAAATGGCATACTATTTGTTTTGTACCCAATATTAAACAGCGGAACACTTGTGTGGGGGATTTATATTGCAATGAAATTAGTAGAGAATATTAAAAGCGACCAAGGGATTGGGTTTAAGACTGAAGCTCTTAGAGTATGGTTTTGGATTTTATTTGCCATAACAATTATAATGGGAATTACAGTCATAGTATTTGTCCCGATGCCAAGAATCCCATCTTTACTTAATATTGTGCTACCTTGGATTTTAGGTTTAACTGCATTTGTAGGGGCGATAGCAAGCTATATACTCATTTACTTGTTCTATAAAGAACTTAAAGATCTTAAACTAAGCAAATAGTTATTTTATTGAATTGAGGAAAGAAAATCAAATGAGTAAAGGTCACAACATATTATACATAATATGTTGTGACCTTTATTTTAGATTACAGTAAAAGATTATTATGGGAATTTTATGAAAGCCCTACTAGAATTTTTCCAAGATGGAAAAGTACCTGTAGAAAGAGAAGATACTCTAGAAATTATGCGGATGCAAGAGGCTAGAAGAAAAGCAATTGAGTGCCCTGATGTAATATTTTCTAAAATTTAGAAAACACCATTTACATATATAAAGCCTAATACAATATCTATCATAACAAAAAGTGACATAGAGCATAGTGCCAGCTGCAAGAGCTAGGGAGACAGCAATAAAAAGTTTTTTAGAAGAAATAAAAGAATGAAAAACAGATACCTGAAATGAAAAATGACTCATTATTTTACTTACACCTTTTCTTTAAAATAAAGATAAAAGAACAATAAAGTAAAAGGAGCTATCAATATGTTTGATAACAATAACCGATTTATTATAGATGACTATACAAATAAACCTACTTTTGCCAGTTTCTTGCCAGGGGTTAGCGGTTTAATGGGAATACCAATCTGGTGCTTCTATGTGAACCGTGGACAAGGGATTACAAGCTTTGGTGTGAGAGATAAAAATCATTGTATTATGGAGTTTCATGCTGCACAACAAGCTTACCAAAACGCAAGTACAGTTGGATTTAGAACATTTTTAAAGATAGATAATAACTACTATGAGCCATTTTACAATGAAGGACCAGAAGTAGCAGATGCCCATAGAAATATGTTTATTGGTACTAATGAAGTAGAGGTTGAAGAAATAAATAGAGAAAAGGGCATTCAAACCAATGCACTTTATTTCACTTTACCAAACGAAGAAGTGGGTGGATTAGTACGTAAGGTTACATTAAAAAATATAAGTAATCAACCCCATACTTTAGATATTTTAGATGGTATGCCACAAGTGATTCCTTATGGTGTAGACTTAGGGGCCATGAAAATGATGGGGCAAACTGTTAAAGCATGGATGCAAGTACAAGATATAGAAGAGCATATACCTTTCTACTCAGTACGTACAAGTATGGAGGATTCAGCTGTAGTTAAAGAAGTTAAAGGGGGACACTTCTACTTCACAATGACTGAGCAAGGCACATTACTACCTGCTATTGTAGATACAGAAGTTGTATTCTTAGAAAATACTGCATTAACAAAACCCCTTGGCTTTATGAATCAAGATAGAGAGACGCTTTTAGCAACGAAACAAATGTGTCAAAACAATTTACCATGTGGTTTCTTTAGTAGCCAAGTGACACTACAACCAGGTGAAGCCTATGGTTTTTATAGCTTAATTGGTCAAGTAGAGCAAAAAGAACAATTAGAAGCTTTAAGAGCAAAAATAGCAGATGGCAATTACTTTGAAAACAAATATGAAGAGGCTAAACACCTTACAGAAGAAATCTGTGAAGTGATAGAAACCAAGACAGCTTCATCAGTATTTGATGCTTACTGTAAACAAACTTATTTAGATAACATATTGCGTGGAGGTATGCCACTTCTTTTAGGAGATAAAAATATTTATCATGTATACTCACGTAAACATGGAGATATAGAAAGAGATTACAACTTCTTTAGTATGAGTCCAGAATTTTATTCTCAGGGAAATGCTAACTTTAGAGATGTCAATCAAAATAGACGTTGTGATGTTTACTTTGCAGACTTTGTTAAAGACTATAACATAAAAACTTTCTATAACCTTATTCAATTAGATGGATATAACCCATTAGGGGTACAAGGTGTAAACTATATACTTACAGACGAACAAGTGGATCTTATTTTAGAAGAAATCAATGGAACAGAAGCAATAAGAGCACTTTTAACACAACCATTTACACCAGGAAGTGTATTAAAAGCTATTGTGACAGACAACATTGAGTTAAGTGTTTCAAATGAAGTATTTATTGAGTGCATTATGAAAAATGCTACATCACATATCCAAGCAGTATTTGGTGAAGGTTACTGGACAGACCACTGGACTTATAACTTAGATTTGGTAGAAAGCTTCCTAGGTATTTATCCAGAGAAAGAAAAAGAACTACTCTTTGATGATGCATCTTACACTTATTTTGAAAGTGGTGCGACGGTTAGACCAAGAAAAGGGCGTTATGTATTAACAGAAAATGGTGTAAGACAATATCATGCCATTGACCATAACATCAAAGAGCATGTAAGTCATAAAGAAGCTAGAGAAAATAATGGTGAAGGCAAAGTTTATACATCTACTTTGTTTGAAAAGATGATAATCTTAGCAACAAACAAATTTGCAGCTTTAGATCCATATGGTATGGGGATTGAGATGGAAGGTGGCAAGCCAGGTTGGTATGATGCACTAAATGGTGTGCCAGGAATCTTTGGTTCATCTATGGCAGAGACATATGAGCTTTATCGTATGGTAGAGTTTATGCTAGGAACCCTTAAATTAGGTACAGATGTTATTACATTACCGACAGAAGTGATGGCCTTTATCAGATCTATTCAAGAGTCACTTGTTCGTTTTGAAGCAGGTAAGTTATCAGAACTTGCTTATTGGGATCAAGTCAACGTGGCAAAAGAAGCGTATAGAGAAAAGATTCTATGGGGAATAGGAGGTGACAAAGAGCACCTTACACTACATGAGGTAGAAGTCATCTTAACATCATGGTTAGAAAAGTTACGCCAAGGTGTTGAAAAAGCTGTAACTTATGGAGAAGGCTTGTGCCCAACTTACTTCACTTATGAAATGAGTGAATATATAACAACAGAAGATGGCATTGTACCAAGTAGGTTTGAAGTAGTGAAAATGCCTTACTTCTTAGAAGGCCCAGTAAGATATCTAAAAATGGGTAAAGGCAGAAAAGAAGCCAAAGCACTTCATGAAAAAGTCAAAGCAAGTGATTTATATGATCATAAGTTACAAATGTACAAAGTAAATGGTTCATTAAAAGATACGTCATTTGAAGTAGGACGTGCAAAAGCTTTTACACCAGGTTGGTTAGAAAATGAATCGATTTGGTTACACATGGAATACAAATATTTACTTGAATTATTAAGATCAGGCTTATATGAAGAATACTTCGCATCACTTCAAAATGCGTTAGTACCATTCTTAGATCCACAAGTATATGGAAGAAGTATTTTAGAAAATTCATCTTTTATTGCAAGTAGTGCGAATCCAAATGAAAAAATTCATGGTAGAGGATTTGTAGCCCGTTTAAGTGGTTCAACAGCAGAATTCTTACACATGTGGCAAATTATGATGATTGGAGAAAATCCATTTACAGTAGAAGATGGGGAGCTTACTTTAAGCTTTGCACCAGCATTACCAGCTTACCTTCTCCCAGCAGATGAACCAGTAAAATGTAAGTTCTTAGGCGACGTAGAAGTAAACTATCATTTCAAAGAAGTAAAAGATGTGATGCCAGGCCATACAACAATAGAGAAGATTGAGCTTGTATATAAATGTGGTAGATTCCATATGGCAGAAGGTAATAAGTTAATTGGAGAGTTGGCAGAAGATGTAAGAAATCATCAAGTAAAGGCTATTCATATTTATGCTTAAGCATAAAGTACAAATAAGATATAGTAACTAAAAAGTTAAAAGGCATAGAGTGGAGGTAGAGATATGGGTTTTAATAAAGATTTTGTATGGGGCGTAGCAACATCTTCTTATCAAATAGAAGGTGCGGCCTATGAGGATGGTAAAGGCTTATCTATCTGGGATGTATATTGTACACAACCAGCTAGAATTTACGAAGGACATAATGGAGATGTAGCTTGTGACCATTATCATCGTTATAAAGAAGATGTCAAAATGATGAAGGAAATGGGGATTAAAGCTTATAGATTCTCTATTTCTTGGCCAAGAGTTTTACCAAAAGGCGTAGGAGAAGTTAATGAGCTAGGCCTTGCGTTTTACGACAACTTAGTAGATGAACTTATTGAAGCAGGGATTGAACCTTATGTAACTTTATTCCACTGGGACTTACCTTATGAACTTCATAAAAAAGGGGGATGGATGAATCCAGACAGCCCAATGTGGTTTGCAGAGTATACAAAGGTAATCGTAGAGCGAATTTCTGATAGGGTCAAATACTTTATGACCTTTAATGAACCACAGTGTTTTGTAGGACTTGGGTATTCACAAGGTTTACATGCACCAGGACTTAAACAATCTATCCAAGATACATTAACAATGGCACATCATATTCTGCTTGCTCATGGACATAGTGTAAAGACTATTCGTGAGTATGCAAAAGGTGAAGTGAAAGTAGGCTTTGCACCAACAGCCTCTATGAATTATCCGGCCTCTGATAGCCAAGAGGATATTGAAGCGGCAAAACGTTCTCTCTTTGAAATGCCAAAAGAGATTCGTGAAGATTGGGCATGGAATATAACATGGTGGAATGACCCTATATTCTTTGGGCATTACCCTAAAGATGGCTTAGAACTTTTCAAAGACTATCTTCCAGAAATCAAAGAAGGGGATATGGAGATTATTTCTCAGCCTCTTGATTTCTTAGGACAAAATGTATACAACGGTAGAGAGATTAAAGCTGGTGAAAATAGAGAAATCATCTATTTAACCAGAGAAGTGGGGTCACCTAAGACAGCTCTGAACTGGCCAATTACACCAAAGTCACTTTATTGGGGGCCTAAGTTCCTATATGAGCGCTATCAAAAGCCTATTTATATCACAGAAAATGGTCTATCTTGCCATGATGTTGTATCTGTAGAGGGCAAAGTACATGATCCAAACCGTATAGACTTCTTACAACGTTATTTAAGAGAGTTTAAGCGTGCTGGAGAAGATGGAGTAGAGGTCGCAGGATATTTCCAATGGTCTCTAATGGATAACTTCGAATGGCATAGTGGTTATGGAGAGCGCTTTGGTATTGTGTATGTAGATTATACAACAGGTGAGAGAATCATCAAGGATTCTGGCCACTGGTATAAATCAGTGATTGAAACAAACGGAGAAAATCTATAACGAGAGGCAGAAGTAGGAAGGAATTAAGTCATCTAGATACCCTAGTGGAATAGGGATTTAGGTGACTTAATTTTTTAGAATACGTATTATAAAATTTAGACACCTAATACAAAAAATGAGACGTTATATAAGTAAAATTAGTTAATTATAATAATGTTATAAAAGATGATAAATTAATGAGGAGGATTGCGATGACACAGACAGTAAAGACAAGTACATTTAAAAAGCTTATAAGCCAGAAGTATTTGCAACTCATGGTTTTACCAGGTGTAATCTGGATGCTTATCTTTAACTATATCCCTATGACAGGTATTGTAATTGCTTTCAAAAACTTTAAAATTACAAAACCTATAGCAGAGGCACCTTGGGTAGGATTAGAACACTTTATAGAGTTTTTTAGCGATCCAAACTTTGTAAATATCATGACAAACACACTGGGAATTAGTTTATTAAAACTTCTTATAGGATTTCCATTACCAATCTTATTTGCAATCTTATTAAATGAAGTTCGTAACGCAAGATTTAAAAAGACAGTTCAAACAGTATCCTATCTACCACACTTTATTTCATGGGTAGTACTTGGTGGACTTATGATTACATGGCTTAATGAGACAGGTATGATTAATGAGATCCTTGTAAAATTTGGACTTTTAGATAAACCAATAGCTTTTTTGGCAGATCCTAAGTATTTCTGGGGCTTAACGGTTATATCAGATACATGGAAGGAACTTGGTTGGTCAGCAATTATTTATCTTGCAGCAATCTCAGGTATTGACCAGCAAATGTACGAAGCAGCTACAGTTGATGGGGCTACAAAAATTCAAAAGATCATGAAGATTACACTTCCAGCAATCAAAGGAACCATTGCTATTATGTTTATTTTAGCAGTAGCGAATATGCTTAGTTCAAACTTTGATCAAATCTTTATTCTTAAAAACGTACTTAATACATCAAGTAGTGAAGTTATAGATACATACGTTTACCAAATGGGTATGAGAGCAGGCCGTTATTCTTATGCGACAGCCATTGGGTTATTCAAATCAGTAATTGCGATGATCTTACTTCTAACAGCAAACTTTACAACTAAAAAACTACAAGGAAGATCATTATTCTAAGGAGGGAAAAAGGTGGAGCGAAAAAAATTCAACTGGAGACAGCAGCGAACAAATGGTGAAATAGTCTTTGACTGGTTTAATGTTATTTTAATGGTCGTTATTTGTTTTATCACCCTTTATCCTATCTGGTATATTATTGTAAACTCACTTAATGAAGGTGCAGATGCAATGCTTGGAGGAATCTTCTGGTGGCCAAGAAAGTTTACATTAGACAATTACGCAGCAGTGTTTCAAAATAGTGGTGTAATCAAAGCTTTTGGTGTAACAATATTAAGAACACTAGTAGGAACAGTAACCAACGTACTTTTCACAGCAATGGTAGCTTATCCACTATCAAAAGATCATTTAGTAGGAAGAAAGTTTTATATGACAATGGGAACAATTACAATGTTCTTTAGTGGTGGTCTCATCCCATCATTCCTACTTTATAAAAACATGCACTTATTAGATACTTTTTGGGTATACATTATCCCAGGTCTCTTTAACTTCTTTAACTTAATTATTTTTGTTAACTTCTTTAGAGAGATACCAGGTGCTTTAGAAGAATCAGCATCTATTGATGGTGCTACAGATTGGATGATATTTATAAGAATTATCTTACCATTATCAAAGCCTGTACTTGCAACTATTGCACTTTTCACAGGCGTATATCACTGGAATGATTACTTTGCAGGTGTAATCTTCATTAATAATCCAGACTTACAGCCAATTCAAACATTCTTATATCGTATTGTAGCAGAAACAGGTTCTACACAAATGATGGCAACAGCAGGTAACATTACACGTACAACCACATCATTATCTATTAAACTTGCAACGATGGTTGTTACAACACTTCCAATTATATGTGTATATCCGTTCTTACAAAAATACTTTGTAAAGGGTATGATGATTGGAGCAGTAAAAGAGTAAGCAATACATTATTAAAAATATATAGGTACATATAAAGAGAGGGGTAGTAGTTATGAACAGAAAACTCAAAAGAGCATTAGCAGCTACTATGGCTTGTATGATGGTAGCGGGAATAGTAGGATGTAGCAGTGGTAGCAAAACAGAACAACCACAAGGTAGTGCTAAACCGGAAGAGACGACACAAAAAAAAGTGTCAGCAGATGAGCCAGGTTGGATGAGAAATAGTGATGATAAAGTGAATCTTCAATGGTATATTAACTTCTCATGGTTTACAACACCATGGGGTGAAGATATGACTTCACAAAAGATCACAGAAGAAACAGGTATTGATATTGACTTTATTGTACCAGCAGGTAACGAAGCAGAGAAACTTAATACAATGCTTGCTTCAGACACACTTCCAGACATCGTAACACTTGGTTGGTGGGAAGGTCAAATTAAAGAAATGATCGACAGTGAGATGGTTTATGCACTTAATGAACTTGCAAATGAGTATGATCCATACTTCTTCAAAGTAGCAGACGATGCACGTTTAGGTTGGTATACACAAGAAGATGGTAATGTTTATGCTTATCCAAACTCATCCTATACACCATCAGATTACGAAAAATATGATAATATTGCATCTAACCAAACATTCTTAGTAAGAAAAGATATGTATAAAGCAATTGGTAGCCCAGATATGAGCACACCAGAAGGTTTCTTAGATGCTCTTAGAAAAGCACAAGAAATGTTCCCACAAGTAAATGGTCAACCACTTATCCCAATCGGATTCCATGAATTTGGTGAAACAGGTAACTGGTCAATAGAAAAATACTTACAAGACTTCTTAGCTATTCCATATGAAAAAGACGGCAAGCTTTATGATAGAACAACAGATCCTGAATATGTAAAATGGTTAAAAACATTAAATCAGGCAACCAGAGAAGGATTAATTGCAAATGATGTATTTGTAGATAAACGTTCTCAAATGGAAGAAAAAATTGCACAAGGTCGTTACTTTGCAATGATGTATCAAAGAACAGATATGGCAGCACAACAAAAAATTCTTTATAACAACGATCCAAACAGTATTTACATTGCTGTAGACGGACCTAAAAACACAAATGGTGATGATCACATCTTACCAGGTGTTGGTATCCAAGGATGGACTGTTACATTAATCTCTAAAAACTGTGAAAGACCAGATAGAGCCATTGAACTTTTAACTTACTTAATGAGTGAACATGGACAAAAAAGAGTATACCTTGGTATAGAAGGTGAAACTTATGACATGGTAGATGGTAAACCAGTTGTAAAAGACGAAGTGAAACAACTTCTTCAAACAGACCGTACTGCATATGACAGAAAATATGGTGCAGATGACACATTCTGGATGCTTCAAGATTTAGCAATGCAACTTCAATGGGTAGAAGCACCACAAGAACCACTTGCACAATTAGAAGAATGGACATATCCATATACAACTTTCTTATCACAATATGAAGGGTTAGACCCAGCTGTTGGTACAGAAGAAGAAATTATTGGATTAAAAATAGGTAGAGCATGGGGCGAAGTCCTTCCAAAATTATTACTTGCACAATCAGATGCAGAGTTTAATGAACTATTCAACAAATTCTTAGCAGACCGCGAGTCTTTAGGCTATGAAAAACTTATGACTGTTAAACAAGCAATGATGGAAGAAAACAAAGCAAAATTAGGCTTAAAATAATACAAATAAAATGATCAAAGACAAATAACCTGAACCTACCTATTGGTTCAGGTTATTTTAAAAAGGAGAAGACTATGGATATAAAAGTAATTACAACGAATGAAGGACAAAATCATTACCTACAAGAAGTAGACGCTGTACCTTTTGTATATCAAACAGATGTAGCTATGGAGGCCATTAATATTTATCCAGAAATTACTTACCAAACCATTAGTGGATTTGGCGGTGCTTTTACAGAGGCCATGGCATACAATGTGCTTGGTTTACCAGAAGCAAAACAAGATGCACTTATTGCGGATTATTTTGGTGAAGGAGGTATTGGTTATAATTTATGCCGTACCCATATTAATAGTTGTGACTTTGCACTTGGGAACTATGTATATGTAGAAGATGAAACAGATACTGCATTTGCTACTTTTGATATTGCAAGAGATAAAAAGTATATTATTCCAGTGATTAAGAAAGCACAGGCAGTGGCAAAAGAACCTATTGCGTTTTTAGCTTCTCCATGGAGTCCTCCAGCTTTTATGAAGACAACAGGACAGATGAATCATGGTGGTAAGTTAAAGTCAGAATGTCAAAAGGCATGGGCACAATATATTGCTAAATATATCAAAACCTATAGAGAAGAAGGTATTGAGATTTCAATGATTACAGTACAAAATGAACCAGAAGCTGTACAAACATGGGATTCTTGTATTTACACGGCTGAAGAAGAAATGATTTTTGTACGTGACTATTTAGGTCCAACTTTTGAAGAAGAAGAACTAGAAGATGTAAAAATCTTCGTATGGGATCACAACAAAGAACGCCTTTATGAACGCACAAGAGACGTATTAAAAGATGAAGAAGCAAATCGCTATGTAAGTGGTATAGGCTTCCACTGGTATACAGGTGATCATTTTGAAGCTGTGCAAATGGTAAGAGATATCTACACTGACAAAGAACTTCTTTTCACAGAAGGATGTGTAGAATATAGCCGATTTGCTGAAGCAAATGCTGTTCAAAAAGCGAGTATGTATGCTCATGATATGATTGGTAACTTTAATGCAGGGATGAATGGCTATATAGATTGGAATATGGTATTAGACCACAAGGGCGGGCCTAACCATGTAGGTAATTTCTGTGATGCACCAATCATGTGTAATGAAGAACAAACAGATTATGAGAAACGCTTAACTTATTATTATATTGGACATTTTAGCAAGTATATTAAAAAAGGTGCAAAACGCATTGCAACAACTAAATATACATCAGATCTAGACGTAGTAGGTTTTGTGAATCCAGATGATGAGAAGGTTATTATTGTATTAAATAGAACATTAGAGCCTAAAAACATTACATTAAGAGAAGAACAAAGATATGCACGAGTTGCTATAGAGCCACAAGCTATTTATACCCTTATTTATCAATAAATAAAGGTATCTAGTAAATAATAATAAATTGTGAGATAATATTAAATATAGTAACAAATAAGGGAGGATAAAGATGAAGGTATTAAAATTTAGATTTATTAATTTCATAGCATCTATGAAAATAAGACATAAAATTTTATTACTAAATCTCATTATTCTCCTTATTCCATGTATTTTCTTTGCTATGAAAAGTATTAAGTACTATCAAGAAATACAAATCCAAGAGCAGATAGGCAATGTGGAAAGTGATCTAATTGAGATTACCAGCCAGTTTATGAATAGTTATGAGATATGTAATATGACTATGCAAACCATGCTACTTAATAATGAAGTTGAAAAGTTTATTGGAAGGCTATTAGATGGAGACAACTTATCTGTTCATCAACTTATAGATTTTAATAATACAGAGATAAGAGCTATAGAGCGGTTGATTAATACCAATCCTTATATTCATAGCATAAGGTTTTATATTAATACTAAGATATTAGAACTTGCACCTGTTATTTACACCAGTGATCGATTTAATAAGATAGAACTTCTACATGATTTTAAAGAAATCAATTTGTATTTTGATGAAAGAGATACGGTTACACCAAGTCAGAAGGCATCACCCTATGCAGAGCCACTGGTGACATTGGTTGCGCCTTGTCAGAACATAAAAAGAGAGCAAATAGGTGTTGTTGAAATTGCTACACCTATGCGATGTATGTTTCCTCAGATGTATACTACAACAGAACAAGAAGTCATGTACTTTATTGATGAAAACAAAAATATTTATCAGGATGATTATGTTCAAATAGACAAATGGAAGTTGTATCAGGATGATATTCTAAAAGTACTTGATACAGATAAAAAGATTAATTTAGTGACTTTAGGGCAAGAGCCTGTTGTTATTGGGTATAAACCTATTAAAAATATAAATGGTTATATCGTTAAAATACGTTCATTAGAAGAAGTATATCAACAGATAAGCTGGTTACGTATGACAGTTATTGTTGGGATGATTTCACTAATTGCTATTATTACATTTTTAATTAATACAAGTACTCAGTTAGTGTTTAAAAACTTTTATAAAATACTTGATGCGATTCATGAAGTTCAAAAAGGTAACTTTGATGTAGCAATTGAGGACTTTGGAAAAGGAGAAATGGGGGAATTAGGAAGAAGTATTCACACAATGACTCATAGTATCAAAGAACTTATGAATGATAAAATTACCCAAGAAACATTGGTAAAGGACTCACAGATTAAAGCATTACAAAATCAAATTAATGCTCACTTTATATATAATGTTTTAGAATCTATTAAGATGATGTCAGAAATAGAAGGCATGTTTGAAATATCCGATGCAATAACTTATTTAGGTAAATTATTGAGATATAGTATGAAATGGCGTTCGCCTATGGTTAAGCTTAAAGAGGAACTTGATTATATAGAAAATTATATGGCGCTCTTAAACTTAAGATATGATTATAAGATTACCACTCATATAAACATTCCAGATAACTTATATGAGCAAATGATTCCTAAAATGTGTATTCAGCCTATTGTGGAAAATGCTATAAAACATGGTATAGAAGATGTTGCAGAAGATACAGCTATTTATATAAAGAGTAAGATGGAAAAGGGCTACTTTATAATAGAGGTTACGGATTTTGGAACAGGTATGGATAAAGTAGAACTCAATAGACTTAAAATGAAAATAGCAGGAGAACTTGTAGAGGAAAAACAATCTTCGAATGGAATAGGCTTGAAAAATGTACAAGATAGAATAAAACTTTGTTTTGGTGAAGGCTATGGTTTAGAAGTTCAATCTAAAGAAGGTTCTTTTACAAAAATTGTATTGAAGATCCCGTATAGTGTATAGGAGGAATAGTGTGAAAACCATACTGATTGCTGAAGATGAGAAAATGATTAGGCAAGGCTTAAAAGCAATGATTCAACGTTCAGGTGTAGAAGTGGAACAAATACTAGAATGTCCAAATGGTATAGAAGCACTCAATATTATTAATGAGCAAGAAGTATCTGTATTATTTACAGATATTAGAATGCCTAAAATGGATGGATTGGCATTACTAAAGGCACTCAAAGAATGTACTAATCCACCAGAAATAGTTGTTATTAGTGGATATGATGATTTTAGTTATGCTGTAGAGGCACTTAAATGTGGAGCAAAAGATTATATATTAAAACCTGTAAGCCGTGAGGCGATTTATAAGGTTATGAATGAACTTGAAGAAATCATCAAACAGAAAAACAAAGTAGTAGAAAAAATGGAAGTGATTGATGATATACTAGAACAACAAATTAAGTATATTTTTCTCAATACTTCCGTTACAAAAAGTGAACTACATAGCTTTGAGCAGGGATTTTCTGACCATTGGATTAATCAAGAAGCCTATAGAGTTTTTTGCATGTATGAAGCAATTGAATTACCAGACGAAATAGAGGTTATTAGCTGTGTAGTTGAGAACTGCTATATAGTCATTGCAAAAGAAAAAGATACTGAAAAGATAGAAGCTTATTATCAAAGAAAAAGTATAGGAGCAAGTAGTAGCTACGAATCCATTCATCATCTAAGAATTGCTTATGAGCAGGCAATTTTAGCAAGAAGATACGCCTATATTATGAACGTGCCTTTTTTAAACTATGAAGATATCCCTATCCAGCATAATTTAAAAATAGAAAACAAAGATATTACTAAGCTTATTCAACTTATAGGGACGGAAAGAAAGGAAGAATTTGAAGAGGCCTTTAATAACATATTAGGTAAAGATAGCATAGAAGGACTTATCTATGATGACTTTGAAAAGCTTATGGAACTGCTAATAGGTCATATTCTTGAAGCCTATGGTCCTTTGATTGATCTTGTAGAGTTTAAAAAGGTGAAAGACTTTTATCAATATGCGGATTATACAAGTTACCAGACACACCTTAAAGCTTATCTTCTAGAGCTTAATGATAAAATCTGTGATATTCATGAAAGTAATAGAAATAACGTGAAAATGAAAGAAGCCTTAATCTACATAAAATCTAACTATGAAAAAGATTTAAATATGGCTATGGTATCGAATCATATTTCTATGAACTACTCATTCTTCTCACAGGCTTTCAAAGAATATACAGGGATGAGCTTTATCAATTATATCAAAGATGTAAGAACTAATAAGGCAAAGGAATTATTGGAAAGCACCAATAAGAAAGTCGCAGAGATTGGTTATGCTGTTGGCTACGAAAATGAAAAGCACTTTATGAAGGTTTTTAGAAGTGTAACAGGAATTTCACCAACAGAGTATCGAAAAAATAGTCAGTTATAAATAGCAAAAGAGCTAGTGCGTTGGCACTAGCTCTTTTGCAGACCGCTGACAAACTTGTTGTGACCTTTATTTTATAAAGAAATTTTTAATTAGGTCTTGATAAATTTACGTAGTCTTTTTTAGTTATAGAAGAATATGTATTATTTTTTAAGTAAGAATCTATGAAAAATATAAATTTAATCATATAAAGAATGTAGGTGTATAGCTATATAAAAACCTAATTTAGCATCGAATGATAAAGAGAGTGCAGAAAGCATAGAGGATAAAGAATTACTAGGAAATACAGTAAGGAAATTAGAAGCATTAAATGGTGTAGACTATATTAATTTAGAAATTATAAGCTCGTATTAAGTGAGGTTTATACAATATTGGCTAATAGCAATGTCACTCAAGCGCCAATAGATGATGCAATAGCAGATATTGGTATAACTCATAAAAGTAGAGAATAAAACAGAGCTATGAGAGCTTGTAGAGCAGATAAATAGACGTGAGAAGTTTTTTAGTAAAGGTAATGAGTATAGTAGAATTTCATAAGTTTAAGAGATTAAGGGAGGTTACCAATTAGGTAACCTCCTTATTTATTTGTTTATTGTTATAAAGAATATATTGACAACGAGAATAAAGAGATTATACTGTATATATACAATATAATCAGTTGGTGAGGTAATAGGATGAAAATTATACTTTCAAATGGCTCCACTGCACCTATTTATGAGCAAATTAAAGAGCAGATTAAAACTGCCATATTAGGAGGAGAGATACAAGAAGGTGAAATGCTTCCTTCTATTCGAACCCTTGCAAAAGATTTAAAGATTAGTGTGATTACAACCACAAGAGCTTACTCAGATTTGGAGCAGGAAGGCTTTGTAAGGAGTATACAGGGAAAAGGGTGTTTTGTACTACCAAGAAATATGGAGTTAATCAAGGAATGTCTATTGCAAGAAATAGAAGGATGTATTATAGAGGGAATGAAAAAAGCTAATCTAGCACAGTTAAGTGAAGGTGAATTTAGGGAATTGGTAGAAACATTGATTAAGGAGGGCTATCATGAATAACATATTGGAGATTCATCATTTAAGTAAAGCTTATGATAATTTTTTGCTAGAAGATATTAGTTTTAATCTAGAACCTGGATATATTATGGGACTAGTAGGAGGAAATGGTGCAGGGAAGACTACACTTATTAACCTTATTCTCAATAAAATGGGAAAAACAAGTGGTGAGGTAAAGGTATTTGGACTTGATCATATTCAACATGAAAAACAAATTAAGCAGCAGTTAGGGGTTATTTTTGATGAAGCTGGCATTGTAAGTGAATGGATGCTAAAGGAAGTAGAACAAGCTTATAGCCTTTTCTATAAAGAGTGGAATAGCAAGACATTTTATAACTATCTAGAGAAGTTTCATCTCAATCCTCATATGAAGGTAAAAGATTTATCAAGGGGAATGACTGTAAAGATGATGCTTGCAACAGCTTTTGCCCATGATGCTAAACTGCTTATATTAGATGAACCTACTAGTGGGCTAGACCCAGCGTCAAGAGATATGCTTATGGAGATTTTACAAGACTATATAGAAGATGGTACGAAAAGTGTTGTTTTTTCAACGCATATAACAAGTGATTTAGAGAAAGTGGCTGACTTTATTACTTGTATTGATCAAGGAAAATTAATCTATACAGGCACAAAGGATGAACTCTTAGAAAGCTATAGGAGAGTAAAGGGTGGGCCTAATGAGTATAAAGGGTATGAACAGTGGATGATTGGTCTTAGAAAGTATACAGCAGGTTTTGAAAGTATGGTTAAGTATGAAGATGTGAAGAAAATGAGTGAAGCTTTTATTATAGAACCATTATCTATTGAAGATATTTTAGTCTTTATAAGTAGGGAGGGGAAAAAGCATGACAGAAAGTATTAAATTAGTTAAGTTAGATTTTATGATAATAAAACAGTACTGGAAAGAAATAGTTATGTCAGGGCTGATGTTAACGATAATATTAGGTAGTACTATGCCTTTAGTTTTAAATGTAGTTTTATTTTTGGTTGCTAATACTCTTTTAAGTTATCCTTTTATTGTTCAGGAGAAAGATAAAATGGATAAATTTTATAGTATTATTGCAGTAAGTAAAGTGGACATTTTAAAAAGTAAGTATTTAAGTACACTTGTATATATGATGATGATAGTTATTTTCCTGATTCCATTAAACCTTTTCATAAAATATGGTATAAAAGAAGAAGTTACAACTGAAACAATTTTACTATGGGCAAGTATAGGAGTACTTTTATATGGATTTGTTGCAGCTATTCAGATTCCTTGTTACTTTAAGTGGGGGTATACTAAATCAAAGATGATTACTGTTATATTTCCTGTAGCAATTGGATTCGGTACACCAATTGTTGTAATAGGAGGGAGTAAGTTGCTAGGAGAGGATGTATTTAAGAACTTACTAGGGGATATAGGAAGTTTTCTAAATACACATCATAGTGCTATTATTTTAGGATGTTTGACAGTAGGTATAATCTGTTTTACCATATCTTATTATATAAGTAAAAGAATTTATATATCATCTAAGCAGTAAATAAGAAGAAGCAGGTAGCTATAGGATGCTACCTGCTTCTTCTTATTTATAGATTATTTACCGTAGTAAGCTTTTTTGTAAAGCTCTTCTAACTCATGTACTTTTGGAAGTCTTGGGTTAGCTGTAGTACATTGGTCTT
>OBXC01000885.1_pt1 | contig 17559 bp, 16 predicted proteins | sample 1538111 | NCBI WGS metagenome assembly OBXC01 (sample SAMEA2580137, study PRJEB22360) | human gut metagenome | biome: human gut; feature: human-associated habitat; material: faeces | place: Denmark | collected 2008/2010
CAGGTTTTATGCGACCTGTGAGTACTTTTTTCGATATTTAACTGTCAAACTCCCGGATATAAAAATGTGACAGGAAAAATATATCCCAATATGCGGCATGAAATTTTAAATGAAAAAGGAAAAGAAGCTGTCTATGAAAACATTTTAAGTTATTTGGAAAAATGATGTTTTTTGTTGAAAAATGGCAGATATAATGATATGATGTGTCCCGTATGATGTTAAAATATTTAAAATTTCAGGAGGAAAATCATGAAAAAGAAAATCTTGGGTGCATTATTATCTATCGCCATGATTGGAACATTGTTTACAGGATGTGGACAGCAGCAGGGAGAAGTAGAAAAAGAAGCTTCTAAAAAAGAAAGTGCTGACAAAGGCGGAAGTGGATTTGAACCGGTTGCTAAAGAAGACTTAAAAGTTGGTGTTATTCACATTGGAGATCCTGCGGACGGTTCCGGATATAGCTATGCTCATGATTTGGGTATTGTAGAAATGCAGAAAGAATTAGGATTGGAAGATAATCAGATTATCAGAAAAAATAATATTCCAGATGCAGATCCTACAAAAACAGAGCAGGCAATGAGAGAATGTATCGAAGAAGGATGTCAGGTTATTTATGCAACAAGCTTTAACTATATGGATACTTGTGAAGCATTAGCAGAAGAATATCCGGATGTTATCTTTTCTCATGGGACAGGATATAAATCAAATGATACAAACTTCAATAATTATTTCGGAAGAATTTATCAGGCAAGATATTTATCCGGTATTGTTGCAGGTATGAAAACAGAAACAAACAAAATTGGTTATGTGGCAGCAATGGGTTCAGAAAACTCTGAAGTAACAGGCGGAGCAGATGCCTTTGCAATCGGTGTTGCAGAAGTTAATCCGGATGCACAGGTTTATGTAAAGGTTACAAACAGCTGGCTTTCTCCTACTGAAGAAACAAATGCGGCAAAAGCTTTGATTGCAGAAGGATGTGACGTAATCGGACAGCACTGTGATACACCAAACCCACAGACAGAAGCAGAAGCAGCAGGCGTATGGGGCGTAGGCTACAACTCTGACATGGAAAAAGACGCACCGGGTGCTACTTTAACATCTGTTATCTGGAACTGGGGTAAATACTACACAGAAGCAACAAAAAAAGTTATTGACGGAACATGGACAGCAGAAAACTACTTTGGCGGTATGAAAGAAGGATTAGTAGATATTGCTCCATTAAATGAAGACTTAGTTGCACCGGGAACACAGGAAAAGGTTGACGAAGCAAGAAAACGCATTGTAGAGGAAGGATTTAACGTATTTGATGGTGTTCTGGAAACAAATGACGGAAAAACAGTTGGTGAAGAAGGCAAAACTTTAGATGATGCAACAATCACAGGCGGAATTAACTGGTATTATAAAAATATTGTTGTAAAATAAAGTCCTCAAACAGGCAGAAAAAGGTATTTCAAGCAGCAGAACAGGCTGTTTGGAGTGCCTTTTTTTCTTTTGCAAAAAGTAAATATTACCGCCTAGGAATAGGAATTTACAGCACGGGGAATGGTAGTTTTATAGACTTTTCATACTTGAAAACAGATTTTGACTTGTTTAAGCTAAGAGTTTGAGATATAATACTGTGAGAATATGAGTAAAAAGAAGATGAAATTATTGTAAAATATATTAATTGAAAGGAAACAAAAGACGTGAAACAGACTATAAAAGAACGAAAACTATTAGATTTACAGTGGGTGAGGCGAGCTTTACTTTTGCTTTTTGCGGATATTGTAATTATTGCTACGGCTTCTGTTGGCGCATTGATTGCCAGATTTGATTTTTCCTATAATAGTATTGATACTATATATCTTGAAAGTATGTATCAATATTTACCTGTTCATATTATTACAACTATCTGTGTGTTTTATTTTTGTAAAATGTATCATAGCCTTTGGAAATTTATCAGTATTCATGAATTAGGGTACATTATCTTGGCAAATATGGTTTCTTTTTTTATGCAAATTGCAGGATTTCACTTACTTCAATATCCGATACCAAGAAGTTATTTCTTTTTAGAAATTTTACTTCAGACAGTAATGGTGGTAGGAATTCGATTTTCTTATCGCTTTTGCCGATACTTGAAAGAGGCTAGAGAACAGCGTTTTGGATGCGGAGAACCTCAAAAACGAGTGATGATTATCGGAGCAGGGGACGCAGGACGTGTTATTATTAAAGAAATTTTAGATAGTCGTCACCTTACTATGAAAGTATGTTGTGTAATTGATGATGACTGCAATAAAGAAGGACGTTATATTAATGGTGTTCCTATTGTAGGTGATCGATCTGTGATTTTGAAAAATGTAGAAAAATATAAAATAGATGAAATTATTCTGGCAATTCCATCAGCTTCGAAAGAGGAGAAAAAAGAAATTCTTGAAATATGTAAAATGTCAAAATGTGAATTAAAAACATTGCCGGGAATGTATCAGTTAATTGACGGCGAACTGAATATTGGAAAATTACGAGATGTTGAGATTACTGATTTACTGGGAAGAGATCCAATTCAGGTAAACTTGGATGAAATTATGGGGTATGTGGAGCAGAAAGTAGTCATGGTTACTGGTGGAGGCGGTTCTATCGGAAGTGAACTGTGTCGTCAGATTGCTATGTATAACCCTAAGCAACTGATTATTTTTGATGTTTATGAAAATAACGCTTATGAAATTCAACAGGAATTAAAAAGACATCATCCAGAATTGAATTTAGTGGTTCTTATTGGTTCTGTGCGAAATACACACAGAATGGAAATGGTATTCGCAAAATATCGTCCGGATATTGTATATCATGCAGCAGCACATAAGCATGTTCCTCTTATGGAGGATAGTCCAAATGAAGCAATTAAAAACAATGTATTCGGTACTTATAAAACAGCAAAAGCAGCCAGCGAGTACGGAGTAAAACGCTTTGTTTTAATTTCAACAGATAAGGCAGTAAATCCTACAAATATTATGGGAGCGTCTAAGCGATTATGCGAGATGATTGTTCAAAGCTTTGATAAAATATCAGAGACAGAATTTGTGGCAGTGCGTTTTGGAAATGTGCTGGGAAGTAATGGAAGTGTTATTCCTCTGTTTAAAAAACAGATTGCAGAGGGCGGTCCGGTTACAGTAACACACAAGGATATTATTCGATATTTTATGACCATTCCAGAAGCGGTGTCTCTGGTTTTACAGGCAGGAGCTTACGCAAGAGGAGGAGAAATCTTTGTGCTGGAAATGGGAGCACCTGTGAGAATTGATGATATGGCTAGAAATTTAATCCGTCTGTCAGGCTATACACCGGATGTAGATATTAAGATAGAATATACAGGTCTTCGTCCAGGCGAAAAACTATATGAGGAGCTTCTCATGGCGGAAGAAGGTATGAAAGAAACTGCAAACAAGTTAATTCATATCGGTAAGCCTATTGAGATGGACGAAGAAACATTTTTTGATAAATTGGCAGAGTTAAAAGAAGCTTGTTATAATGACGATGAGAGAATTAAAGAGAAAGTGCAAAAACTGGTTCCTACTTACAGGATTAAGAAATAAAATCATGGAGGCATAAAAAATGGATGTTTTATTTTCACCACCAGATATTACAGAAAGAGAAATTGCGGAAGTAGTAGATACATTAAGAAGCGGCTGGATTACAACCGGTCCGAAAACAAAATTATTTGAAAAGAATATTGCGGAATTTTGTCATACAAGCAAAGCAGTATGTCTAAATTCAGCTACGGCTTGTTCAGAGATGGCATTACGGGCATTAGGCATTGGACCGGGGGATGAGGTTATTACTTCTGCTTATACTTATACAGCTTCTGCAAGTGTGGTCTGTCATGTAGGAGCAAAGCTTGTTCTCGTGGATACAGCAGAGAATTCACATGAAATGGATTATGAGAAGCTGGAAGCTGCGATTACGGAGAAAACAAAAGCAGTTATTCCCGTAGACCTTGCGGGTATTGTATGTGATTATAACAGGATATTTGAAATTTTAGAAAGAAAGAAAAACCTGTTTCGACCGACAAATAAAATCCAGAGAAAAATCGGCAGAGTGGCTGTTGTGGCAGACGGCGCTCATGCCTTTGGCGCTGTAAGAGAAGGAAAAAACTGTGGAGAAATTGCAGATTTTACAAGCTTTTCTTTTCATGCGGTTAAGAACCTGACAACAGCAGAGGGCGGAGCACTTGTATGGCGTGATATTGATGGAATAGATAACGAAGAATTATATAAACAGTTTATGCTATTTTCACTTCATGGACAGTCTAAAGATGCGCTGGCAAAAACACAGTTAGGTGCATGGGAATATGACATTGTAGAGCCTTATTTTAAATGCAATATGACGGATATTATGGCATCTATCGGTTTGGCGCAGTTAGAAAGATATCCTAAGATTTTAGCACGAAGAAGAGAAATTATTCAGAGGTATGATGAGAGCTTTGTAGGGGAAAATATAGAACATCTTCATCATTACGGGAAAGATTTTTCATCCAGCGGTCATTTATACATCACACATGTTTTGGGTAAAAACAGAGAAGAGTGTAATGAAATTATCAGAAAAATGGCAGAAAAAGGAATTGCAACTAACGTACATTACAAACCGCTTCCGATGCTTACTGCATATAAAAAGCTGGGATTTGATATTCAGGATTATCCGAATGCTTACAGAATGTTCTCTAATGAAATTACTTTGCCGTTACATACAAAGCTGACAAATGAGGAAGTGGAGTATGTAATTCAATCCTTTAAAGAATGTATAAGATAGGAAAAAGACAATGAAGAAATGGAATGAGCTTCCTTTGGATATGCAGGTAGAGGAAGTAAAGAAATATTATAAAATATTGGAAAAGCATAAAGCCGGATTGGTGGCAAAGCGCATTTTTGATGTGGTAGTTGCTGCGATTTTGTTGGTGCTGCTTTCTCCTGTGCTGTTGATTTTAAGTGTTCTAATTAAATTAGACTCAAAAGGACCTGTGCTTTTTCGACAGGTTCGAGTAACTACTTACGGAAAGAAATTTCGCATTTGCAAATTTCGTACTATGGTACAAAATGCGGAGAAAATCGGTACACAGGTTACTACAAAAGGCGATATGCGTGTGACAAGAATGGGAAAGCTGTTAAGAGGATGCCGATTGGATGAGCTTCCGCAGCTGTTTAATATTCTTACAGGTGATATGACTTTTGTAGGTACAAGACCGGAAGTGGAAAAATATGTTGCTCATTATACCAATGAAATGAAGGCGACATTGCTCCTTCCGGCAGGAGTCACATCAAGAGCAAGTATCGAATATAAAGATGAAGAAAAATTACTGGAAGATGCAAAGAATGCAGATGAGGTTTATATTCATCAGGTATTGCCTGAAAAAATGAAATATAATTTAAAAGCGATTGAAAAATTCAGCTTTTTTGAAGACATTAAAACCATGTTTGCAACAGTGGCAGCAGTAATAAAATAGGAGTTTTTAAATGATTATATCAGTTTGCGTAGTTGCTTATAATGAACAGAAAGTTCTACCGGATTTGTTAGAGTGTATTAAGAGTCAAGATTATCCTCATAATCAGATGGAAGTTGTTTTAATTGACAGTTGTTCTGAAGACAATACCAAGAAAATTATGGAAAAGTTTCGTGAGGAAAATAAGGATTTTGTCAATGTACAAGTTTTAGATAATCCCAGAAAAATTCAAGCAGCCGGCTGGAATGTGGCAATCAAAAATTATAAAGGGGATGCGATTTTGCGTGTGGATGCGCATGCAGCAATTCCCAAGGAATTTGTTCGTAAAAATGCAGAGGTCTTAGAAAGCGGAGAGTATGTGTCAGGTGGAGTCAGACCAAATATGGTTGATGAAAGCACTCCGTGGAAGGAAACACTGCTTTTGGCTGAACAGTCTATGTTTGGCAGCAGTATAGCACCTTATCGAAGAAGTGAGAAAAACACTTATGTAAAATCTGTTTTTCATGGAGCATATAAAAGAGAAGTATTTGATAAAGTCGGACTTTTTAATGAACAATTAGGGAGAACAGAAGATAACGAAATTCATTACAGAATTCGACAGGCAGGATATAAAATTTGTTATTCTCCGGATATCATTTCCTACCAGCATACCAGAAGCTCTTTAAAAGCCATGTTAAAGCAAAAATATGGAAATGGATATTGGGTGGCATTGACATTGAAAGCCTGTCCAAAATGTTTGTCTATTTATCATTTTGTCCCATTATGTTTTGTATTGGGAATTATTGGAACAAGTATATTAGCAGCAGTTGGATTCCCATTTCTTGCATATTTGATGTGGGGAATGTATTGGTTTGCAGCTGTAGGTATGTCTGTTTTATCAGTACGTGGAGTAAAAAAGACAGGGTATCAGATTTTACTTCCGTTCTTATTTTTCTTATTACATATCAGTTATGGAATTGGAAGTTTTGTGGGAATAATAAAGTTGCCGTTTTGGAAGTATAAGAGGTAGAGAAATGAAGAGAATTTTAATTGACGGAATGACACAGAATACAGGGGGAGTAGAGAAATTTATCTATACCCTGTATACTATGATTAAAGATTCTTATGAGATTGATTTTATGACGGTAGATAAAAAAATTTCTTATGAAGAGGAATTTTTAAAGGACGGGTGCAATATTTATCGAATTACACCTCGTTATGTAAGTTTAAAAGCTTTTCAGAATGACATTAAAAAAGTTTATGAGCAGGGTAATTATGATATTTTATGGCTGAATAAAACAACGTTGAGCAGTATTGATTCTTTGAAAACGGCAAAGCGTAATCATGTAGGAAAGATTATCTGTCACAGCCATGCTTCTGAAAATTTGGGAAGTCTCTTTACACTTATGATGCATAAACATAATCGAAGAAGTATAGATAAATATGTAGATTATAAGGTGGCTTGCTCAGAAAATGCAGCAAATTGGTTTTTTGGTAAAAATATAGAAGACGTTAAAATTTTTCAGAATGCAGTAGACATTGCGAAGTATGAGCCTAAAGAGGAAATTCGAAATCAAAAAAGAAAAGAATTACATGTAGAAAATAAATTTGTATTAGGACATATAGGAAGATTTTCAGAAGAGAAAAATCATAAATTTATTTTAGATGTCTTTGCAGAAATAGCAAAGCAGACAGATGCACAGTTATTATTATGTGGAGATGGTGAGCTGAAAGGTGAAATTCAGGAATATGCAAAAAACAAGGGCATAGAAGAGAAGGTTTCTTTTTTAGGAATTCGAAAAGATATTCCGGAGATTCTACAAGCTGTGGATGTGGTAATATTTCCATCCTTGTTTGAAGGATTGCCATTTGCTTTGGTAGAAGCACAGGCAGGAGGTGTTCCTTGTGTTGTTTCAGATACTGTAAGCAGGGAAGCAAAGCTTACAGATTTGATGCACTTTTTAAGTTTGCAGGATGATGTGAAAATTTGGGCTGAAAAAATCTTAGAATATAGAGAATATCAAAAAGTCAGTAAGGCGGATCAACTGATAGAAAAAGGATATTCCCTTCAAACAATGGAGAAAAATATTCGAGAAATACTAGAAAGCTAAGTTTGGGGAGAAAATATGCGACAAATTACAGATATTCGGGAAATGCAGCAAATAGCTCTTGATATATTAATTTATTTGGATAAAATATGTGAAAAATATCATTTAAGATATTTTATTGTAGATGGTACATTGTTAGGAGCGGTTCGTCATAAAGGCTTTATTCCATGGGATGACGATATTGATGTGTGGATGCCTCGAAAAGATTATGATAAGCTGGCAGAAATTATTGAAAAAGACGGAAGTGAATATTATAAGTTCTATACACCGCAAAACGCAAGGAAGTTTATTTATCCTTTTGGAAAATTGGTGGATACAAGAACAGGATTGATAGATGATACAACAGCGAAGTATGAAATTGGGGTACATATTGATGTATTTCCTTGTGATGGTATGCCGGGGAATAGTGAAGAAGAATATCGAAAATATGCAAAAAGATGTGTATTTTTAGCAGAACAGAGATATCCGGCATTCACAACATGGAAACAGGCAAAAGAGAGAAAAGACAAAGGTAGATTTTATTTTATAAAATGGATTTTGAGAAAAATGATAGGCGGTCATAACATTGTAAAGATTATTGACTGGTATGCCAGAAAGTATCCTGCAGAGGGTGCAAAATATATATCAAGTTTAGCTTCTGAATATAAATATAATCAGATTATGGACGCTTCTTTTTGTGAGGAATTGATAGATTTAGAGTTTGAACATCATTTTTTCAAAGCACCTAAGGGTTATGATGAATATCTAAAAACCTTGTATGGAGATTACATGAAGTTGCCGCCGGAGAACGAGCGCATTGCACATGCAAGAAAAGCCTGGTGGAAATGATAGGAGCTAAAGATGGGAGTAATAAAATGTATACGATATAGTATTTTTTTGAGCCATTTAGGGATTGGCATTTTTGGCTTTTTTACTCAAAATTACGAGATGATGCTGATTAGTGTATTTTTGCTGTGGATAAATAATATGGTATTTGCAGTGGAAAATTGGAAAGAGCGATTTATCTTTTTCTGGTTTCATGCGATGATTTTTATGTTTTTGCTGAGTCGTCCGGTAATCAGTGTTTTTAAAGGATATGAGTGGAAGCTTTATACGGATGAAGCAATGCAGTTTAGCTTTTTAAGCTTATGGATTACCATGATTTTTATGCTGCTTGGAGCAATCATGTGTGAAGAATATAGAAAAACAAAAATGAAAAGAGGCGCCTATGTCCTTATAAAAGAAACAGATGTAAAACGAAATGGAAGAGAAAGTTTTCAAGAAAGTTTACAGATTGTTTCTCTGATTATCTATATTATTTCTTTTTGTGCATATATGTATTTGCAGATGGAGAAATTTTTCTTCATGCAGGGGAAAATATATTATGAGTTTTATACCAACTTTGAGAGTCAGGCTCCGTATCTTATTCATTTAATAGCAAGTTTTCGTATTTACAGTTTGGCTGTTTTCTTATCTACAGCACCGAAAAAGAGAATCTCATTTATCGTTTTAGGAACTTTTCTTTTATCAGATTTTCCGGTTTTATTATATGGAAAGCGAAGCCTGATTTTGCTGGATGCTTTATTTATTTTGGTCTATTATATTTTAAGAGATGGAATGGACAAAAAAGAGAAATGGATTGGAAAATTTGAAAAAATTTGTATTTTTATAGGTGGTCCATTCGTTATTCTTGTCATGGGAGCGATGAATTATTTGCGTGACGGAATAGCAGTTGCGGTCAATGTAGGGGATTTGTTTCTGGATTTCTTGTATAAACAGGGAGTTAGTTTTAAATCTCTGAATTTAGGATATGAAAGTATCCCTTTCCTGCCGGACAGACCATTTCGAAATTATACCTTTGGTGGTATTATTGATTATTTTACTCATGGAAATATAGCACAGCAATTTTTTAATGCAAAGCCTTTGGGAGAGGGGAATAATCTTGCATGGGCTTTGGAAAGTAATAGTTTTGCTCATAATATGTCATATATTGCCATGGATAACTATCTGGAAGGACATGGTTTGGGTTCTTCTTATTTATTGGAACTTTATACTGATTATGGTTATATAGGTGTTCTTCTTTTTAGTCTGCTTTTGGGAGCATTGATGATTTGGTTTGTACATGTCATGCGAAAAATGAATTTTGGTTCGATGATTGTGTTAATGATTATTATGAATTTCTTCTTTATGCCAAGAGGAGAAGCAACGGGAGCCATTAATTTTTTGTTTTACATGCAGTTCTGGGCAGCAATTTTGATTTGTTATGGTGGAGCAGCTTTAATAAATCGAAAATATTCTTATACAAGTTTAGAAAGAAAAGGGAAGCGAGGTTAAAATATGTTTGAACATTTTGGAATAAAAGATATTTTTTGCGGATTATGGAAATTTAAATATTGGATTTTGCTGAGTACAGCAGTATTGGGCATAATTGGAGGGTTTGTATTTTCATCTGATATTGTAGAGGAAGGTCATGAAGAATATTATTATTCACAGACCTGGTACTTTAATCAGGAAGAAATACAGGAGAATGAAGAAAAACAGAAAGAAGATTATGTACAGACGATTAATGGATTGATTGATGGAGATGTATCAAGACAGTTTATTAAAGAAAAAGTAATGGAATCTTATACAGAGGAAGAGGTTCTTAAAATTTTAAACAAAGAAGGAAATCCAGATGGCCTTACATGGGGGATTTTAACACATTCTGTCAATCATTTTGTTGTAGATGGAGGAAATGCTATCAGTCTTGCACTGAAAGTTCCGGATGAAGAATTAGGTCAGGTATTAACAGATGCTTATGACAGTCTTGTAAAATATTTGGGAAGCCAGATGAAAAATGCAGATGAATTAGAAATTGTCAATATGGGACAGGCAGAAGAAATTTATAATGTTATAACAACAGGTGTTGGAACAGGAAAAGCTCTTGTATTAGGCGCTATGTTAGGATTTATTTTATCTTGTATTGTAGTATTTTTCATTTGTCTGTGGGTTCCTACAATCAACAGAAAAAGTGATTTTGATGAGTATGGACTTATAGTTTTAGGTGAGATCAAGGAGGTATAGAACAGTGCAGAATGTTTATAAGCTACCTAAAAGCGAACGAAGACAAGAAGAAAATAAAAGAGTTCTTTATAACCTACAGGAAATATGTGAAAAAAAGGAATGGAAGAATATTGCTGTATTATCCAGTACAAAATTTAAAAAAGATAATGTTGTAAAAATATTAAAAGAAACAGCTAAGGAAATTGGGATGGAAGGATATACTTTCCATGAAATTCCACCGTTATCTGTTCGTGCAGATGCAGTAAAAAAAATTCAGAAATATGACGCAGTTCTTTTGGCAGAAAAATATAATTATACAAAATATTCCGAATTTGAAGAGACACTGCGCCTATTGAAGGAATGTCAGGTGAATGTTTTAGGTGTAGTGATGTTTTAACTGGAGGAAGTATGAATATTTTATTTGTTGTAAATACATTGGGATTTGGTGGCGCAGAGAAAATTTTTATGGATTTAATTAAAAATTTTGACTGTGAAAAGCATAAGCTGACAGTTTTAATGATTGATAAATATGGTGTTTATGCGGAACAAATACCCGATTATATAACAAAAAAATGTGTGTTTCAGCATGAATCAAGTCCGTGGTGGAAGAAAAAATGGTACGGAGTGATAGGGGTAGCAGGGCGCAACTTTTTAAGAAAAGGACATGCAGAATATTTTTATAAAAAATATGTGAAGGAAAAGTATGATGTAGAAATTGCTTTCTTAGAAGGTGATGCGACATATTTTACCGCACAGTCAACAAATCCTATGTCAGTAAAGTATGCTTGGGTACATACAGATATGATTAAGAACCCTTGGAGTGAGGAATGTTTTCCCAACAAGGCAGAAGAGCGTAAATCCTATGCAGCATACGACAGAGTTCTTGCGGTATCCCAGTCGGTCAAAGACGCATTTGAAAAGAAATTTGATTTGCAGGCACAGGTGATTTACAATGCCTTAGATGAAAAAGAGGTTTTCAGAAAAGCTGAAGAATTTATCTGTGAAAAAGAAAAGAAAGAAGCACTTCGATTTGTTACGGTAGGACGTTTAGTTGAAGTAAAAGGCTATGACAGACTGATAAAGGTATTTGCAAAGCTTTATCAGAAACATAAAGATATTGAACTGGTGATAGTAGGAGATGGCCCAGAAAGAGAGAAACTGGAAAAATTGATTATGGATAATCATTTGTCAGATGTAGTTTTTCTCTATGGGTATAAAGAAAATCCATATCCTTATATTAAAAGCAGTGATGTATTTATCTGTTCTTCCTACGCAGAGGGATTTAGTACAGTTGTTACAGAAGCTTTAATTCTGGGTGTTCCAACAGTGACTACAGATTGTGCCGGAATGAGGGAATTACTTGGAGACTCACACTATGGTCTCATTGTGAAAAATAGTGAAGAAGGCTTACTCGAAGGAATTACACAAATGATTGAGCAAGAAGAAGTGCGGAAAATGTATGCAGAAAAAGCTCTGGAGAGAGGAAAGAAATTTTGTGTAAGAGACAGAATACAAGAAATCGAAGAAATGATAAATGCAGATTATCAAAAGAAAATTAGGGAGAATAAATAGAAATGAAAAAATTTTGGAAGTTCGTCAAAACATCAGGTGTGTATTTTGTCGGAACAATTCTTCAAAAAACAATTACATTTTTCCTGTTGCCGATTTATACAAAGTATATTAGCCCTAAAGATATGGGAACTTATGATTTACATCTTGCGTACATCACATTTTTATGTTCTGTTTTGTTCCTAAATATTTGGTGTGGAATTATGCGTTATACCTTTGAGTATACAGATGAGGAGAAAAAGAAACCGATTACCAGTGGTGTTGCTATTTTCTTGTGCTCCACAGTGCTGTATACCATTGTATTTGCAGTTGTATGGAAAGTCGGAAACGTACCATATTTAGGCTGGATTTATTTATATGGTATTTTATCTAATATTCAGACACTTTTGGGATATTTAACACGCTGTTTCGGAAAAAATTTCCTTTATGCAATATCAGGATTAGCATCTTCCTTTGTAACGATTATTTTCAATATTATCTTTATCGTAACTATGGGAATGGACTATTCCGCACTGTTTATTTCATCCTGTATCGGATTTTTAGTGGGAATTTTGGTAATGGGAAAAGGTGTACATATTACACAGTTTGTTTCAGCAGAAGCATTTGATAAAAATCTGTTTAAAAGATTGTTTATCTTTTCCATTCCATTATGTTTAAATTCTGTTGCTTTCTGGTTTTTGACTGCATACAGCAGAGTTGCGATTTCCAATATTTTGGGAGAAGCAGAAAATGGTATGTATGCCATAGCCGGTAGATTTTCATCATTTATTACATTGTTTACAACTTGTTTTAACATGGCATGGCAGGAAATTGCCTACTATACAGAGGCAAACAATAATAGCGACAGAAAGAATTTCTATACACAGGCAATTAATTATTATATTCGATTTTTAGGAATGGGATTTTTATTGTTGCTTCCGGTAATTTTTGTTATCTATCCAATCTTTATTAATGAAAACTACGCAGCAGCGAAAGTATTTGTACCGCTGTATTTGCTGGGAACGATTGCTTCTGCAATTAGCGAGTTTTTAGGAGAAATTTTCACAGCAATCAATATTAATCGCTATTTGTTCTGGACAACAGTAACAAGTGGAGTAATTAATGTGTTGAGTATTCATTTACTGCTGCCGATTTTAGGTGTTCAGGGAGCAAGTATTGCATTGCTGGTAGGATTTTTAGTAAATACGATTGCACGTTTATTTATTTTACGAAAGAAGATAGCAGTTCATTTAGATGTGAAATTTATATGTATTTTTATTCTTTTAGTAGGAATTGCAATCAGTATTTATAACAGTGGTTCTATTGTTTTAAATATTGTCAATTTCATTGTTATGGCAGGAGTAGCATTGTATATTTTTAAGGATGTTTTAGTTCAGATTATTCAGTCCATAAAAAATAAAAAACAGGCATCTTTATAAGAATTAGAAAAGCCATTGTCTCAAACGCAAAAAAGCAGGGAGACAATGGCTTTCTGTGTAAATTCCTGGCTTGAGGTTGCAGATATGTAATAAATTTGTTATGATACTTTTAGTTAAATAGTATTTGTATACACTTATAGATGCTATTTGGAAATGCTAAAAGAAAAGTAGGATGATTATGAGTAAATTAACGCATGAAGAATTAAAGGAATTACAAAATAAGAGTATTGAAATGGCAAAATATTTTGTGGATTTTTGTAAAAAACATGATTTAACTTGCTATTTATGTGGGGGCGGCTGTATTGGAACAATCCGTCATCAGGGAATGATACCATGGGATGATGACTTGGATTTTTTTATGCCACGTAAAGATTATGAAAAAATGTGGAGATTATGGAAAAAGGAAAATAAAAATTCAAGATATGTTTTAGAAAAATCAGATGAAAATCATGTGGATTATAATCTTTTTGTAACAATTCGTGATAAAAATACTACATTAATCAAACCATATCAAAAAGACTTGGATATTACACATGGAGTAGCATTGGATATTTTACCTTTAGATGGTTATCCTGATAAAAAGTTTCAAAGAAAGATGCAATGTTTCTGGGCGCTTGTGTATTCTTTGTACTGTGCACAGCTAGTTCCTCAAAATCATGGAAAGAAAGTTGCTATGGCAGGAAAGATTGCTCTGGGAATAGTGCCTTGGAAGAAAGCGCGCCACGCAATTTGGAATTTTGCAGAAAAACAGATGACAAAATACGATATTGAAGAGTGTAAAGGAATTACAGAACTGTGTTCAGGACCGGGATATATGAAAAATTGGTATCCAAAAGAGGCTTTTGATAAAGCAATATTCAGACCTTTCGAGGACGGAGAGATGCCAATTCCTGTAGGATATGATGACTATTTAAAGATTGCATTTGGGGACTATATGCAGATGCCTCCGGAAGAAAAAAGAGTAGGACATCATGATGCTCTTTTTATGGATTTGAGTAAACCTTATACAAAGTATAAAAATATATATTATTGCAAGGAGGAAAAATAAAATGGTTTTTGGAGCGGTATTAGCAGGTGGAACAGGAACAAGGATGGGACTTGATAAACCAAAACAGTTTTTAATGTTAGGAGAAAAGCCTATTATTATCCATACCGTTGAGAAGTTTTTATTATGCCAGGAGATGGACCAGATTTTTGTGGGTGTGCATCCTGATTGGATGATTTACACAGAGGATTTACTTGCAAAATATATACACACAGACAAAAAAGTGATTTTAGTAGCAGGTGGAAAAGACAGAAACGAAACAATTTTTAATATTGTGGAAAAAATAGAGGAAATGTATGGAGAAAGTGAAGAACATATTCTTGTAACACACGATTCCGTACGTCCTTTCGTAACACTGCGTATGCTTCATGACAATATTGAAGCGGCTAAAAAATATGGTGCATGTGATACTGTTGTGGCAGCTATCGACACCATTGTAGTTTCAGAAGACGGAGAAGTTATTAAAGACATTCCAAATAGAAAAAATATGTTTCAGGGACAGACACCTCAATCCTTTAATATGAGTATGCTGAAAAAATTATATTATGAGCTTTCTACTGAAGAGAAGGAAATTCTTACAGATGCATGTAAAATCTGTGTAGTAAGAGGAGTACCGGTGAAATTAGTAAGAGGTGAAATTTCTAATATAAAAATTACAACTGTTGATGATATGAAAATGGCTCAAGCAATGCTTTAGGAGGCTGTTATGTTAAATAGTGTATATCAACTTATTAGCCCGAAAATTATTTCAATTAAATATCAGGACATCAGCTTTGATGATGAAGTACTGGTGCGTCCTGATTATCTGGCACTTTGCCATGCTGATCAGAGATATTATCAGGGAAAAAGAGATGCAAAGGTTCTTCGTAAAAAACTTCCCATGGCACTTATTCATGAGGGATGCGGAACTGTTTTGTATGATCCTACGCATACATTTCAACCGGGGGAAAAAGTGATTATGATTCCCAATGTTTTAAGTACAGACCGGGAGGATGCAATTTTCGAAAACTATCGAAAAGGTTCTGCTTTTTTAAGCAGTGGACGAGATGGATTTATGCGGGAGTTTGTTAATCTGAAACCGGACAGATTAGTAAGATATGAAGGAATTGAAGGAAAAATTGCTGCAATTACAGAATTTGTCAGTGTGGGTATGCATGGCGTAAATCGTTTCAGTAAACTTGCACATTCTTACAAGGAAAGAATTGGTGTATGGGGAGATGGAAGTCTTGCATTTGTAGTAAGCAGTATCTTAAAATACCGTTTTCCTGAAAGTAAAATTTGTGTGATGGGAAAAAATGCAGACAAGCTTAATCAATTTTCTTTTGCAGATGAAATTCATCTGATTGATGATTTGACAGATAGCTTTACTGTAGACCATGCATTTGAGTGTGCCGGCGGTGAAGGAAGCGCTTATGCCATAGATGATATTATTCGCTTTATCAATCCTCAGGGTGTGGTTGCATTGATGGGGGTATCAGAAGCAAAAGTGCCGATTAACACCAGAGATATACTGGAAAAAGGTCTTACTTTTGTAGGATGTAGTCGCTCAGGACGAGAGGACTTTGAAAATGCAGTTGATTTTATGAAAGATAAAAAAATCCAGAATCGATTAAACAGTATTGTCTATGAGACGGAGCCTGTAGAAAAGATTTTGGATATTCACAGAGTATTTAGTGTGGATATGAATACAAACTTTAAAACAGTGTTCCGGTGGGAGATATAAAAAGTATTTTCCTAAAGCTGTCATAACGGAGCACTGTAAAAAGCTCCTTTATGAATAGAAACTATCAGGAAAGGAGAAGAATATGATTTCGAAAGTTGAAAAACAAGTAACAGCATTGACACTTGTACTTCTTATGTGTTTATCCGTGTTGCTTCCGCAGAGTGTTTTGGCAAATGCAGAAACAGCAAGGAATAAAGCAGTACAAAGCGTAACGGCAGGTACACAGAATGAAACTGTAGAAGATGGAACAGACGGACAGAAGTTTTATCAGTTTATTCCTGAGAAAAGCGGAAAATATCGTTTTTATTCTGTGGGAGATGAAGACACATACGGAAATGTGTATAATGCCGGACTAGAGCTTATTTGCTCTGGAAATGATAAGGGAGAGAGCCTGAGCTTTGATATGATTCTTCCTATGGAAGCAGGACAAGTATATTACTTGGAGCCAAAGTATTTTTTGGATAATGCAAAAGGAACGATTACATGGTGCATTGAACTGGCAGCAGAAGAAACAGAAGAAGAAAATACAGTTCCGGCGGATATGACAGCAGAGGATAAAACAGCAGTACCAAAACAAACAGAAGTGAAAACAACGGAGAATTATACGTATAGGGAGTTAGAAGATGGAACTGTGGAGGTGACAGCTTACACAGGAACGGAGGAACAGGTAAAAATACCGGAAAAATTTAGTGGGAAATCAGTTACCAGTATTGGAGCCAATGCTTTTTGTGAAAACAATACTATAACGAAGGTGGAAATTCCGGGAACAGTGACAGAACTACAGTATGGAGCTTTTATATCCTGCGAAAATCTGACAGAAGTGGTTTTTCCTAAGGAAAGTCAGTTACATAGTATTGGAAAAAGTGCATTTCATTCCTGTAAGTCCTTAAAATTTTTTGAATGCCCTGATAATGTAGAAATAATCTCCAATAGAGCTTTTATGGACTGTGAGAACCTTGCACAGATAGAGCTGGGAAAAAAACTTACAACAATTGAAGATTGGTAAGCGCAAAATAATTCGACGGATTGTGTTGCCCTAAAAATCATTCCATAATAATCATTAGAAAATGCAAGCATTTCACTTCATCTTCTCTTGCTAGAAATGATAGATGCGAGCATTTTACTCTATCCGATTTATGGAGGTGTGCTCATGAGAAGCAAAAGAATACCTGCCGAAGAACAATACCGTCTCATCATGGAATGCCGTCAAAGTGGATTGACAGATCATC
>OBXC01000899.1_pt1 | contig 17211 bp, 18 predicted proteins | sample 1538111 | NCBI WGS metagenome assembly OBXC01 (sample SAMEA2580137, study PRJEB22360) | human gut metagenome | biome: human gut; feature: human-associated habitat; material: faeces | place: Denmark | collected 2008/2010
GCGGGGAGAGTGGAGTCCAGAGGTAGGGAGGGGGGATTCGAAACACCCCTCCCTACCTCTGGCCCGCGCGGAGCGCAAGCCATTTGACCAAAAGAGAAAACATCCCCCGCGCCACCAGCGCGAGAACCAGCTTAAAGAAAAAACCAGCTCTGCCTCTGGCCCGCGCGGAGCGCATTGCCATTTGACCGAAAAAGAGAACCAAATCCGCGCCACCAGCGCGAGATGCCGTCAATCCGTAACGACCATCATCTCCGCGTTCTCCTCAATGGAGTAATTTGCAAAATACCCCTCTTCCAGCGGGATCCACCGCTCCACAAAATTCGAATACCGCTCCCCCTCCCGTCTGCGGAGCCGCCGGGCCTGCTCATCGGGAGAGCAGGTGACGAATATTCTTATATCATAATAGGGTGCAAGGCTGGGATGATGGCTGTAGCTTCCCTCCACGATGACCAGCGGCGCAGGGCCGAGGGGACGCGGCGGCAGATAGGCACCTTCGCGGCAGGAGTAGGCCTGATAGGAGAACGCCTGCCCTGCCCGGGCGGGAGCGACGACCTCATCCCGCAGGCGCTGGATGTCCATGTTGGCGCAGGGGATCTTCTCCCAGCCCGTGACACGCCGGGATGGCGGGAGATAGAAGTCATCGGTGTGGACGGTGATGCTTTGAGGAAAACGCTCTGCCAACTGTTCGGCCAGCGTCGTTTTGCCGCTGCCGCAGCGGCCATCCAGTGCGACGAGGACGGCAGACTGTCGGGCCAGACGGTCGGCGATGGCCGAGGTCAGCTCTTCGGGTGAGATAAGATGCATGGGGATCCCATTCCTTTTTATCGCAAGTCAGGAAATTCGTGCAACATCCAAACAGCATAGCTGCGATATGCAATTCAACGCTGTTGCTGCTGCATTAAAAAGTTGAATTGCTATATCAGCTTTGGCTCAGTATAGCACGGCGGAGAAAATGGAGCAAATATTTTTGCAAAAAGGTGTTGACACAGAGCCGGACCTATGGTAAGATAATGCCACGTTAGAAATGACTAACCAAGAAGCGGAAGAAGCTTGAGAGGGGCAGGCTGCCGCATTCTTTTTGAAATTTTGGTTAGCTTCTTCTAACCATATCTCCTGCATAAGCACCACACGGCAGGAGACAATAGTGGAAAACGGGCAGGGAGGCCGAAGACATGGAACGCAACTTTGAGACAGTCATGATCGAACAGTGCGCCCCGGTGCTGGCCAGCTTAAAGCCTGCGGGACTTTTCCGCTACGAGACGAGCGACTGCGCCGACCTTGCCCGCCGCGTCCGCAGCTGGAACGAACAGCTGGGCGAAAAGGGCCTCTGCGTCCGCGTCCTCAAGGGCTGTGTGCAGACCCACCGGTATCTGGTGTACGTCTACCGCGAGAGCAAGCTCCGCGCTGTGCTGACCCAGCCGCAGGTGCGGGATTTCCTGTGCAGGGAAGGCTACACTCTGCCTGAGCAGTCGGACGACTACGCGTCGCTTTTGCAGCAGCTGTCCCGTCGGCTCTGCTGCGAGGCCGATTTTCCCCATGAGATCGGCGTATTTCTGGGCTATCCGCTTTACGATGTGGTGGGCTTTATCGAAAATGCGGGCCGCAACTTCACCTGCTGCGGCTGCTGGAAAGCCTATGGTGACCCCAATGCCGCCCAGCAGCATTTTGCTCAGCTGAACAAGTGTACGGCAGTATATCTCCGTCTGTTCCGCAGCGGAACGCCCATCCAGCGTCTGGCTGTTGCAGCCTGACGCCCCTGAATTTTGACATTCTCTTCCAAATACTCTCTTTTTATCCTGGCGCCCGCCAGAGCGAAACCACGCACTGGCGGGAAGAATCCTCCTTTTGACACGCGGCCGCTCGTTGCAGAATACCCCCTGCACCGGGCGGCTGTGTCATTTGCGGGGAGTGTAAAAGAGAAAAATCGTAAATGTGTGCAAACAAAGTTAGCATATAGAAACTGTAAAAATCTTCTTGAAATAAGGGAAGAAAATTTGTTTGTTCATACAAACTAACTTTTTCTGCCCAAAAAAAGATTGACAGAGTAGGTTAGCAGGTGTAAACTGTCCATGCTGATAGTTGCGACTGACTAACTGCCGTAGCTTTTCGGAGGGGGACGCGGGCATGAGCGAGCGCGTTGCGGCGTCTGGCTGGTGCAACCATCCCCGAGGACGAAAAAAAGCGAACCGAAAAGCTCCCCGCAGAAGGGGGAGCACGAATGGGAGTGGAACAATTATGATGCCTTTGACTATGGCAAAAGCAGGCGATACCGTCACCATCCAGAAGATCACCGGCAAGGATGAAGTGCGTCTGCATCTGGCAGAGCTTGGTTTCGTGGTGGGCAGTCAGGTGACTGTCGTCAATGAGATCGCAGGCAACCTCATCGTTCAGGTCAAGGAGAGCCGTCTGGCCCTCGACAAGACGATGGCAAACCGCATTATGGTTGGCTGAGCAGCGGCAAAACGCTGTTTGGGAGACGCTCCGAAACTGGATAGTCTCTGAATAGAAAGACAAGTAGAGGAGGATTTTTTATGAAGACTCTGAAAGACGTTAAGGTCGGCGAGACTGCCACCGTGGCGCGCCTGCACGGCGAAGGCCCGGTCAAACGCCGCATCATGGACATGGGCATCACCAAGGGTGTGGAGATCTACGTCCGCAAGGTCGCCCCTCTGGGCGACCCGATGGAGCTGACCGTGCGCAACTACGAGCTGAGCGTGCGCAAGGCTGACGCCGAAATGATCGAAGTCGTTTGATCGTAACGAGAGAAAAGGAGTTGCAATGAGCATTAAAATTGCACTGGCCGGCAACCCGAACTGTGGTAAGACTACCCTGTTCAACAATCTGACCGGCTCTAATCAGTACGTCGGCAACTGGCCCGGCGTTACCGTCGAGAAGAAGGAAGGCAAGCTGAAGGGCGAGAAGGATGTCATCATCCAGGACCTGCCCGGTATCTACTCCCTGTCTCCGTACACTCTGGAAGAAGTCGTCTCCCGTACTTACCTGGTCAAGGAGAAGCCCGATGCCATCCTGAACATCATTGATGGCACCAACATCGAGCGCAACCTGTACCTGACCACTCAGCTCATCGAGCTGGGCATCCCTGTGGTCATGGCTGTCAACATGATCGACCTCGTCCGCAAGAACGGCGATAAGATCGACCTGAAGAAGCTGAGCGCCGAGCTGGGCTGTCAGGCTGTTGAGATCAGCGCACTGAAGGGCGAAGGCACCGAGGCTGCTGCAAAGGCTGCTATGGCTGCTGCAAAGGCTGGCAAGGGCGGCGAGCTGCCCCACGTCTTCACCGGCAGCGTTGAGCACGCCATCGCTCACATCGAGGAGTCCATCCAGGGCAAAGTCGATGACCGCTTCCTGCGCTGGTACGCTGTCAAGCTGTTCGAGCGCGACGACAAGGTCATGGATGAGCTGAAGCTCTCCTCCGACCTGATCGCTCACATCGACCAGCACATCAAGGACTGCGAGGCTGAGATGGACGATGACGCCGAGAGCATCATCACCAACCAGCGTTACGCATACATCAACGGTGTCGTCGATAAGGCCGTCAAGAAGAAGGCCCGCGTCGAGCACCTGACCGTTTCCGATAAGATCGACCAGATCGTGACCAACCGCATCTTGGCTCTGCCCATCTTCGCGCTGGTCATGTTCCTGATGTACTCCCTGTCCATGGGTACCTCCATTGCCGACGGCGGCTGGGCCATCGGTACGTTTGCCACCGACTGGACCAACGACGTCCTGTTTGGTGAGATCGTGCCGGGCGCGCTGGGCGGCTTCCTGGAGAGCATCGGCGTGGCAGGCTGGCTGTACGGCCTGATCATGGACGGCATCGTTGCCGGTGTCGGCGCAGTTCTGGGCTTCGTTCCCCAGATGCTGGTCCTGTTCTTCCTGCTGTCCATCCTGGAGGATGTGGGCTATATGTCCCGTGTCGCCTTCATCATGGACCGTATCTTCCGCCGTTTCGGCCTGTCCGGCAAGAGCTTTATCCCCGTGCTGGTCGGCACCGGCTGCGGCGTGCCCGGTGTTATGGCTTCCCGTACCATCGAGAACGAGCGCGACCGCCGTATGACCATCATGACCACCTGCTTCATCCCCTGCGGCGCGAAGATGCCCATCATCGGCCTCATCGCAGGTGCAATGTTCGGTGGTTCTTCTCTGGTTGCTGTTTCCGCTTACTTCATCGGCATGGCTGCCATCATTTGCTCCGGTGTTATTCTGAAGAAGACCAAGCTCTTCGCTGGCGACCCCGCTCCCTTTGTTATGGAGCTGCCCGCATACCACATCCCCGCCTGGGGCAACGTCTTCCGTGCTACCTGGGAGCGCGGCTGGTCCTTCATCAAGCGTGCAGGCTCCGTCATTCTGGCTGCTACCGTCGTCCTGTGGTTCCTGCAGGGCTTCGGCTTCGAGAACGGCGCCTTCGGCATGGTCGAGGATCAGGACAACTCCGTCCTGGCCGCTATCGCTACCAAGATCGCCTGGATCTTCGCTCCTCTGGGCTTCGGCAACTGGAAGGCAACGGTCGCTTCCGTCTCCGGCCTGATTGCAAAGGAGAACGTCGTGGGTACCTTCGGTGTTCTGTATCACTTCGGCGGCGAGGAGCTGTCTGAGAACGGTGATGAGATCTGGAGCCTCGTTGCGGCTGATTACACCGCTCTGAGCGCTTATGCATTCATGATCTTCAACCTGCTGTGCGCTCCCTGCTTCGCTGCTATGGGCGCTATCAAGCGTGAGATGAACAACGGCAAGTGGACCGCCATCGCCATCGGCTATATGTGCGCACTGGCTTACTGCTCCGCTCTGGTCGTGTACCAGCTGGGCGGCCTCATCACCGGTGAGGTTGGCTTCAACTTCTTCACCATCGTGGCAATCGTGATTTTTGCCGCATTCCTGTACCTGATGTTCCGCCCCAATAAGTATGTTGGCGACAACGAGGTCAAGATCGACGTTTCCAAGATCAAGTAAAAACTTCTCAAAACGCGCTGAAAGGAGTGCATTGTTATGATGGAGTTTCTGGCTGCGAATTTCAATCTGCCGACGATCATCGTCGGAGCTATCGTGTTTGGCGGTGTGGGTTGGATCACCTGGCACTCTCATAAGCACGGCGGCTGCAGTGGATGCAGCGGCGGCTGCGACTGCGGCGGAAGCTGCAGCAGCTGCAATGGCGACTGCCACTGAGCAATAATGGAAGAGAAGGGGGCGCGGGTCAAGGCTTTGGCCCGCGCCCCTTTTGTAAACCAAGAGTTCGTGTGATATAACGAAAAGAGAGTGATACGAGATGGAACTGACGCCAGCACACCTGCGGTACCTGCTCGCGATCTATGAGGTCTCGCAGACCCATCTTGACATCAGCTCCCGCAGCATCGCCGAGAAGCTGGGCGTGACCAAACCCTCGGTGGTGCGGGTGCTGAACCTGCTGATGGAGCGGGGGATGATCGTCAAGGAGTATTACGGCAAGATCTACCTCACCGACCGGGGCATCTTTGTGGCCCGGGAGGTCAAAAAGCAGCTGGACGAAGTGCTCGCGCACTTCCCACCGGTGGAGGAAGCGCTGACCGATGAGGAGCGGTTCACCGCCGCCCTCGCCCTGACGGCGGCCCTGCCGGAACGGGTGTTCACCGGCCGGTACGATCAGATGATGGGCGCAGAGGAAGCGCCCCCTGCCGCAGGCTGATGCCTTGAAATGCAAAAGAACCGGACTCCACGGAGTCCGGTTCTTTTCGTATGCGGGTCCTCAGACCAGATAGCCCTCGAAGCAGTGGAGGTCTTCGGTCTTGACGATGCCTTCGAGGTAGAGGCCGTCTTCACGGTACTCCTCGAGCTGGACGCTGCCGCGCTCCCGCATGGGGGCGGCGAGGCCCAGCTTATCGTAGGGCAGGAGAACGCGGATGGTGTGGACGCGGTCGCTGAGGGTCTCGTCCAGCTTGGCCAGCAGCTTGTCGAGGCCGTAGCCGGTCTTGGCGCTGGTGAGCAGGATGTCGGGGTCGAAGCTCAGCGCGCCGGGCTTGTCGCACTTGTTGTAGACGGTCAGGCGGGGAATGTCGGCGCAGTCGAGGCCGTCCAACACTTCGTCGGTGACGGCCAGCTGCTCCTCCCGCTGCTCATCGCCGGCGTCAGCCACCCGGACGATGACGTCCGACCATGCGGCCTCTTCCAGCGTGGATTTGAATGCTTCCACCAGATTGTGGGGCAGACGGGAGACGAAGCCGACGGTGTCCACCAGCAGCACGGCCATGCCGCTGGGCAGGACGAGCTTCCGGCTGGTGGGGTCGAGGGTGGCAAAGAGCATATCGGCCTCGGCGACGCTGGGGCCGCAGAGAGCGTTCATCAGGCTGGATTTGCCCACATTGGTGTAGCCCACGAGGCTGACCACCGGCATTCCGGTCTTGGCGCGGGCTTTCCGGCTCTCGCCCCGGCGCTTTTCCATCTCGGCCAGCTTCTCAGCCAGTGCGTCGATGCGGGCGTGGACGTGGCGGCGGTCAAGCTCGAGCTTCGTTTCACCGGCACCACGGCGGGCGCCGCCGCCGCCGCCACCGCCGCCGCCAGAGCGGCTCAGGCCTTCGCCCCTGCCCTGCAGGCGGGGCAGACGGTAGCGCAGGAGGGCCAGCTCGGTCTGCAGCTTGCCTTCGTTGGTCACGGCACGGCTGCGGAAGATCTCGAGGATGAGCATGGTGCGGTCGATGACCTCGAGGCCGCCGAGGGCCGTGGAGATGTTGCGGATCTGGCTGCCGGTCAGCTCACCGTCGAAGACGGCGCACTCGGCCCCCAGCTCTGCTGCGGCCGCAGCGGCTTCTTCCAGCTTGCCGCTGCCCAGCACGATGCCGGTCTCAGGGGTCTGGCGCTTCTGGGTGACTTCGGCCACGGCCTCCATGTGGTTGGCCTCACACAGCGCAGCCAGCTCGGCAAGGCTGCGCTCGCAGTCCCACAGGCCCTGGTCGAGGGCGAGAAGGATGACCTTCGTCGGGGGAGTTTCGACTAAAATATCGTAAAGTTCGCTCAAAATGATTCCTTTCTGTTATTCGTTTGGAGAATATAGCGATTCGTAGTGTTCTCGCGTCAGGGCATAGCACTTGCAGGGTATCGCTGTACCGTCGAATTTATGGTAGACGGCCTCGTGGTCGTAGACAAAGCCTGCTTTCATCATGACCTTGCCGCTGGCGGGGTTCTCCACGGCGTGGGAGCAGGCAAGCCAATTACTGTCTGTATTCTTGAACCAGTATTCTACCAGAGCGTTCAGAGCCTCGGTGGTGCAGCCTTTGCCCCACCATGCTCTGCCGATGCAGTAGCCCGGCTCCCAGATGCCCTCGGAGAGGTCAAATCCCGGCCATTCATTTCGCTGTGCCGGTTCTCCCAGCAGGCTGTTGTAGAGGCTGATGGAGCCGAACACCTGTCCGGTGGCCTTTTCCACGATGGCCCACTGGTAGTAGTCCTCGTTGGGATAGAGCAGCGCCCATGCGCTCAGAAGCTCCTGCGTCTCGGCCACATCCTTGTGCGGCGTCCAGCGCAGCCAGCGGGTGACTTCCGGGTCGTTGGCCCAATTTGCGTACATCATCGGGGCATCCGACGGCATAAGGCGGCGCAGAAGCAGCCGCGGCGTTTCGATTTCCTGTGTGCCGGCGTGGCGCATGATACATTCCTCCCAACCATTGTAAATATGCATAGAATAGCACAAAACCGGCTTCGGCGCAAGCAAAATGGGCTGCTTCGGGGCAAAAATGCTTGACAAGTGCGCAAACTTCATTAAACTGAAGATGACTGCACAAAAATTCTCCCCGGCAAAGGGCCGGGGAGAATGCTCATGTTGGAAGAACATCCGCCCGCAGGATAGCCTGCCAGTCGCTGTGACCATACAGGAAGCGGAGGATGTGGACGGTCTGGGTGGAAGAATCGACTTTATAAAATGCAAGATAGTTTTGAACTGGAATGAGCCGGATTCCCAAAGAGGAAAGAAATGAGTCATTCACAAGTGAAAAACGCTGTGGGAAGGTGTCGAGAGAACGGAATTTCTTCCATGCGATGGCAACCAGCTTGTCGGCAGCAGAGGGATTTTTCAAGTTCAGGTCGATATAGTCGAAGGCATCTGCAAGGTCACGCTGAGCAGAAACGGCAACATCGATAAAGTAGTTCATCGAAGACTCCTTCTGTTTTGCAGCTCCTGCATGAACTCATCCAGCGGGCGCGTCCTTCCCGCCGCCACGTCATCCAGACCTTCCTGCAATTTTGCGTACAAATCGAACCGGGCGGTCAGGGCCTCGTAGGTCTCGATGCTCATCACGGCAAGGTCGCCTTTGCCGTTTTTGGTGATGAACACCGGCTCGGCGTAGTCGTGGCAGAAGGTGGAGATCTCATTGTAGTTGTTGCGCAGGTCTGCGCTGGAACGAATCTTGGGCATCCAAAAGCACCTCACTTTCATACAAAAATTATACCTGAATTTCTTTATAAAATCAAGGAAAATAAAAAAGGAGAACCTTTCTATGACGGACATCCGAGAGCATCTTGCCCACAAGCCGCTTTTGTTCGACGGCGGCATGGGTACCTATTATAAAGCGGCACCGGGCGCGGACTGCGAAATGGCCAACCTCACCGACCCCGAGGGCGTGAAGAAGGTCCATGCGGAATATCTGGCCGCAGGCGCACAGGCCATCAAGACCAACACCTTCGGTCTGCCCCGGATGGCGACGGCCCAGACGCCGGGCTGGGAAGAGCTGGCCGAGGCGGGCTGGAAGCTGGCCTGTGACGCTGCCGCTGAGAAGGACGCCGCCGTCTTCGCTGACTTCGGCCCGGCCCCGGACACCGAAGCTGCCCCGGCCAGTAGCGCCTACGGCCTTGTGGCGCAGCAGTTCGCCGCACTGGGTGCAAAGAACTTTCTGTTCGAGACGCTCAGCTCCGATGTGGGCATTGTGGAGGCGGTAAAGGCACTGCGTGTGGCCGTGCCGGACGCCTTTGTCATGGTGTCCTTCGCGGTGCTGCCGGACGGCTACACCCGCGAGGGCCTGCTGTTCCGCGACCTGCTGCGCCGGATGGAGCAGAGCGGCGTGGTGGACGCCGTGGGCCTGAACTGCGTCTCGGCCCCCGGCGCGATGAAGAAACTGGTGCAGAGCCTTGGCGAGACGCTGCTGCCCCTGTCGGTGATGCCCAACGCGGGCTATCCGGTGGTTACCCGGGCGCGGGTGCTGTATCAGGGCAAGCCTGCGTATTTTGCCCGGGAGATGGGGCAGATCGCCGCTGCGGGCGTCCGTATTTTGGGCGGCTGCTGCGGTACGACGCCCGCCCACATCGCGGCCCTGCGTGCAGAGCTGGATGCCCTGCCCCAGCAGACCGAAGCCGCTCCGGCAGCGAAGCTTTCCACCAGGACTGCACCGGCGGTGGAAAAAGATGATGCCTTCCTGCGGAAACTGAACGCAGGCGAGAAGGTCATCGCCATTGAACTGGATTCGCCCCGAGTGGCCGACCTGGGCGGCTATCTGGACGGCGCACGGCGGCTGCAGGCCGCAGGCGCTGACCTGTTGACCATCGCCGACTGCCCCATCGCGCAGGCCCGGATGGATTCCTCCCTCGTGGCCTGCCGGGTACACCGGGAACTGGGAATGTGTGCTCTGCCCCACATGACCTGCCGCGACCGCAACCTCAACGCCACCAAGGCCCTCCTGCTGGGCCTTTACGCCGAGGGCGTGCGGGAGGTGCTGGCCATCACCGGCGACCCCATCCCCACCGCAGAGCGGGACGAGGTGAAGAATGTCTACCAGTTCAACTCCCGCAAGCTGGCCCAGTACATCGTCTCGCTGGCCGGGGAGGGCCGGGAGATGCCCTCGGCCATGACCGTCCTTGGTGCGCTGAACCTCAACGCCCGGAACTTTGACGTGGAGCTGCGCCGGGCTGTGGAAAAGCTGGAAAACGGGATGTCGGGCTTCCTGACCCAGCCGGTGCTGTCGGCACAGGCGGTGGAGAATCTCCGCAAGGCCCGCCAGACACTGGGCGAACGGGCGAAAATTCTGGCCGGCATCATGCCCGTGGTCAGCCAGCGGAACGCCATCTTCATGGAGAACGAGATCAACGGCATCCATGTGGACGAGGACATCATCCAGCGCTTCGCGGGCCTCGACCGGGAGCAGGGCGAGGCACTGGGCCTTGAGGTGTCGATGCAGATGGCTCGGGAGGCTCTGCCCTACGCCGACGGCTTCTATCTCATGACCCCTTTCAACCGTGTGGCCCTGATGGAGCGGCTCATTGCCCGGCTGAAAACGGAGCTTCTGGACGCGGAAGGGTGAGAAGAAAAAATCTGCCTGACGCAGGGAGCGAAGGCCCCGCACAAGGATGTGAAAATTTTGTTCCGATGAAAAAGAGATTGACAAAACGCACAAAAAACGCTATATTCTTTTTATAAATGCAAGGAAAAAGAGTGTGTGTCGTTTTCGCCATCCAGAGAGCCGGGGGCTGCTGAAAACCCGGTATGGCGGTGCGGCGTGCTGTCGCTTTTGAGCAGAGGCGGGGAAACAGGAGTAGTCGCCTCCGGGTCTGCCCCACGTTATCGGGGCATCAAGGGGCATACGGCAGAAAGCCGTGTGCAATTTGGGTGGTACCGCGGTTATATTACAGCCGTCCCATGGAACGCTCCGTGGGGCGGCTTTTTTCGTCCCACTCCAATCATTCATCTGGGAGGATACTATGAAAGAACTCGCAAAACAGTATGATCCGAGCCAGGTGGAAGACCGCATCTACCAGTTCTGGCTGGATGGCGGCTACTTCCACACCAAGGCCGACCCCGACAAGAAGCCCTACACCATCGTGATGCCCCCTCCGAACGTCACCGGCCAGCTCCACATGGGCCACGCCGTGGACAACACCATGCAGGACATCCTCATCCGCACCAAGCGGATGCAGGGCTATGCCGCCCTGTGGGTGCCTGGCACGGACCACGCTTCCATCGCTACGGAGGCCAAGGTCGTGGAGGCCATGCGTGCTGAGGGCCTGACCAAGGAAATGGTGGGCCGCGACGGCTTCCTGGAGCGCGCCTGGGCCTGGAAGACCAAGTACGGCAACCGCATCGTCAGCCAGCTCAAGAAGCTGGGCAGCAGCTGCGACTGGGAGCGTGAGCGCTTTACCATGGATGAGGGCTGCTCTGAGGCTGTCAAGGAAGTCTTTGTCCGCCTGTACGACAAGGGCCTCATCTACCGCGGCAACCGCATGGTCAACTGGTGCCCCCACTGCAACACCTCCATTTCCGACGCCGAGGTGGAGTATGAGGAAAAGGACGGCAGCTTCTGGCACCTGCTCTACCCGGTCAAGGAGACCGGCGAGATGCTGGAACTGGCTACCACCCGTCCCGAGACCATGCTGGGCGATACCGCTGTTGCCATCAACGGCGATGACCCCCGCTATGCTCATCTGCACGGCTGCCATGTCATCCTGCCCCTGCTGAACAAGGAGATCCCCATCGTCTGCGACGAGCACGCCGACATGACCAAGGGTACCGGCGTCGTGAAGATCACCCCGGCCCACGACCCCAACGACTTTGAGGTCGGTCTGCGCCATGACCTGCCCATCGTCCGCGTCTTTACCTACGACGGCCGCATGACCGGCGCTGCCGATAAGGCTGCTGCCGATGCTCTGTTTGCCGCGGGCAAGAACACCGTCAACGAGCCTCATGTGCTGGACTGCGGCAAGTATGCCGGCATGACCACCCTCGAGGCCCGCAAGGCCATCCTCGCGGACCTGAAGGAGGGCGGCTTCCTGAAGGAGATCGAGCCTCTGAAGCACGAGGTCGGCACCTGCTACCGCTGCCACTCCACCATCGAGCCCATGGTGTCCAAGCAGTGGTTCGTCAAGATGGAGCCGCTGGCCAAGCCCGCCATCGAGAGCGTGGAGAAGGGCGACATCAAGTTCGTGCCGGAGCGCTTCACCAAGAACTATATGAACTGGATGAAGAACACCCGCGACTGGTGCATCAGCCGCCAGCTGTGGTGGGGCCACCAGATCCCGGCCTGGTACTGCGACGACTGCGGCGAGACTGTGGTCGCTAAGAGCGCACCCTGCACCTGCCCCAAGTGCGGCGGCACCAGACTCACCCAGGACCCCGATACCCTCGACACCTGGTTCTCTTCCGCTCTGTGGCCCTTCAGCACTCTGGGCTGGCCCAATGAGGAGAGCGAAGACCTCAAGTATTTCTATCCCACCAACACCCTCGTCACCGGCTACGACATCATCGGCTTCTGGGTCAGCCGCATGATCTTCTCCGGTCTGGCTTACACCGGCAAGGCTCCCTTCGACACCGTCTGCATCCACGGCATCGTCCGCGACAGCCAGGGCCGCAAGATGTCCAAGAGCCTCGGCAACGGCATCGACCCGCTGGAAGTCATCGCCCAGTACGGCGCTGACGCCCTGCGCTTTATGCTGGTGGACGGCTCTACCCCGGGCAATGATATGCGCTACAGCGAGAAGAAGGTGGAGGCTGCCCGCAACTTTGCAAACAAGCTGTGGAACGCTACCCGCTTCGTGCTGATGAACCTGCCCGAGGACTTCCAGCCCGGCCTGCCCAGCGAGGAGAAGCTGGACATGAGCGATAAGTGGGTGCTGACCAAGCTGAATCAGGTGGCCGGCGCCATGAGCGACAACCTCGACCACTACGAGATGGGTCTGGCTGCTGCCAAGATCAACAGCTTCATCTGGGATGTCTACTGCGACTGGTTCATCGAGATCGCAAAGCCCCGCCTGAACTCCGGCGACGCCGAGCAGGCCGACACTGCCCGCCGCGTGCTGGTGTATGTGCTGGATAAGGCCCTCAAGCTGCTGCACCCCTTCATGCCCTTCATCACCGAGGAGCTGTATCAGGCTCTGCCCGGCTCTGCCGAGACCATCATGACCCAGAGCTGGCCCACCTTCGATGAAGCTCACAACTGGGCCGACGAAGAGGAAGCCTTTGAAAAGGTCATGGACTACATCAAGGCTGTGCGTACCATGCGCACCGAGATGAACGTCCACCCCGCCAAGAAGACCAGCATGATCATCGAGACGGCTGACCCGGCTCCCTTCCAGAGCGCCGAGGTCTATCTGGCAAAGTTCGCCTTCGCCACCGATGTGACCTTCACCGGAAAGTATGAGGGCAGCACCGACGGCATGGTGCAGGTGTCCACCCACGCCGCCCGCGGCTTCATCCCCATGATGGAGCTCATCGACCGCGACAAGGAGCTGGCCCGTCTGAACAAGGAAAAGGCCAAGGCCGAGAAGGAACTGGCCATGTTCGAAAACCAGCTCAACAACCCCAAGTTCGTCGAGCGCGCTCCCGCCGCTCTGGTGGAGGACATCCGCAATAAGCACGCCAAGAGCCAGGACAAGCTTGCCAACATTGAGCAGAGCATCAAGGCTCTGGGCTGATGCGGGAAACGGGTCCTGATATGCAAAAAACTTCTCCCTGGCTCATTGCGGCGCGAGTCATCTTTACCTTTGCGCTTATCGCCTGCATCGTATTCATCTTCTCCAACTCCATGCAGATCGGTGACGTCTCAGAATCGGCAAGCGGACGAGTATTGCTTCTGATGAAAAAGGTGTTCACCCGTCTGGGAATGCCCGGCGCGGCAAACCATCTGACAGACCACATCGTGCGCAAGCTGGCACATTTCTGCGAGTATGCGCTGGAAGGCTTCCTGCTCACTCTCTGCCTGCGGGTCTATACCCGGCACTTTTTCGTTCACATCTCGTGGCCGATCCTGGGCGGTCTGCTCACGGCTCTGACGGACGAGACCATCCAGATGTTCAGCGATGGCCGGAGCAGCCAGCTCACCGACGTCTGGCTGGATCTTTCGGGCGTGATGGCCGGTATTCTGGTGGGGCTGTTCGGTCTGGCCCTGTGCAGGATGTGCTGGCTGCTCTACAAACATCGAAACGAGGATTGACGCAATGATCATCGAACAGGCAAACGAATATTTCTCTTCTCTGCCCGAGGGCTTTGCCCCGGCGGAGGAGCTGCGCGCTGCCCTGACGGCGGATGTCCAGAAGGTGCAGTTCGTCGGTGTGGCCGGCACGGCGGGCAAGACCGCTGCTGCCGGTCTGCTGGCGGCTATCCTGCGGGAGGCGGCGTTCCACACCGGCTTCTATCGCGCCGGCTGTGAGCCGCTGTCGGCCCGCATCGCCATCGGCGGCGTGTCGGTGGACCCGGTGCTGCTCTGTCAGGCTGCCGAGGCTCTCAGTGCCGCAAAGCCTCTGCCCCGTGAGGCGGCAGAACTGGCGGCGGCGGCCCGCTGCTTTGGTGCGGCAGGCTGCAAGCTGGCTGTGGTGGAGCTGCCGGATGCCGGTCTGGCATCGGCCCTGCCCCAGATGCCGGTCTGCGCCGTCACGGCCATCGGCCCGGACGGTGTGAGCCGCTCGGTGGAGCGTCTGGCCGCGCTGGCCGCAGGCGTCATGCGGAAGGATGCCGTCTGCGTCACCGCGCCGGAGCAGCCGAAGGCTGTTCTGAGTGAGCTGGTGGTGGCGGCGGCCAAGGCCGAGTGTGAGCTCGTCGTCCCCGACGCCGAGGACATCACCTTCCTCGAGGCGGAAAAGTTCACCAGCAAGGTGGACTACGGCGGATACACCGCCCCTCTGGCCTTCCTGGGCCGTCATGCGGCGGGCAATGCCGCCGTCGCGGTCGAGCTGGCGCTGGCCCTCTGGCGCAAGGGCTTTGAGATCCCCGATGAGGCCATTCTGGCGGGTCTTGCCGCTGTGGAGAACCGCAGCAGCATCCGCGTCCTGTCCCAGAAGCCCCTCATCATCCTTGACGCCTGCCGTACCCCGCAGCAGGCTGCAGCCCTTCTGCGCGTCCTCAATATGGCCAAGGTGCGCCATATGAGCGCCGTGATCGGCCTGACGGAAGAGGAAGGCGCGGAGTCGTTCCTTGCCGCACTGGAGACCGGACTGACTTCAGAAGAGCAGAAGAAGGACAAGAGCACTATGCCCGGCATGGGCGAAAACCCCTTCGACAAAGTCTTCCTTGTCGCCCCGGCGGGAACGGAAGCGGCGCTGGCAGAGCGGCTGACCGAAAAGGCACGGTATCACTTCGACGCGGTGTTCTGCCCGACGCTGGCCGAGGCCGTGGAGCAGGCGAAAGCCAACAGCCGCCGCGGCCTGCTGGTCTGCGGCAGTGAGGCCATCGCCCTCGAGGCCCTGAAACTATTTTCATAAGCATTGCACACCGTCTGAACGGTCTTTTTGCCTGCATACTGCGTTGATTTCCCTTGCAATCCACCAAGGATTGCAGCGGAAAATCGCCTTGTCTGCGGGCAAAAATTCTCGTCATTCGGTGCACCCCGCTTACGAAATAGCTTCTGAGAAGCTGCTGAAGAACCGCTGAGCGACACCGTTCTCTAAAAAATAACCCGAAAGACCTGTACACTGAAAAGGTGTACAGGTCTTTTCTTTATGCCAGAAAAAAGGAGATGAGGATATGGCGACAGTGACCTTCAGCGCGGCGGACGATGTGCTCTACGCCTATCTGGCCGGCGAGATCGACCACGACGCGGCGCAGGGGCTTCGCATCCAGCTGGACGACGCCCTGCTCACCCGCAGCCCGCGCATTCTGGTGATGGACCTTGGCGGAGTGGGGTTCATGGATTCGTCGGGCATCGGGCTGATACTGGGGCGGCAGCGCTGCGCCCGGACGCTGGGCGGCAGTCTGCGCATCCAGCACGCGCCGGAACAACTCCGGCGGGTCTTACAGCTTGCAAGCATCCCCTGCACCGAGCCGGGCGGGGAAGTATCAGGAGGGATATAAATGAAAGCGGAAAACAGTGCAAAGATCCAATTTGATTCGCTCAGTGCAAACGAGGCTTTTGCCCGGGGCGCAGCGGCGGCCTTTCTGGCTCGGTATGACCCCACCGTGCCGCAGCTGGCCGACATCAAGACGGCGGTGTCCGAGGCGGTGACCAACTGCATCGTCCACGCCTACCCGGATGCCATCGGTCCCGTGACCCTGAGCATCGCCGTCTACCCGGAGCGGCTGGTGAAGATAACAGTGACGGATAAGGGCATCGGCATCCCGGACGTCGAAAAGGCCATGGAGCCTCTTTTCACTACCGGCAACCCGGAAGAGCGCTCCGGTCTGGGCTTTGCGGTGATGCAGAGCTTTATGGATAAGGTCAAGGTGTCCTCTCAGCCCGGGAAAGGAACGCGGGTGGTGCTGACCAAGCGTCTGGATGAGCGCTCTACATAATAAAGAGAAAGAGGGCGTCGCAATGGTAACGGACAAGACCCGGCGGAGCGCATTCATCGAGCAGAATCTGGGGCTGGTGCATTCCTGTGCCGGACGGTTCCGGGGGAGAGGCATTGAATACGACGACCTCTACAGCGCCGGCTGTATGGGGCTGGTAAAAGCGTATGACGGCTTTGATGAGTCGCGTGGCGTCTGTTTTTCCACCTACGCTGTGCCGGTCATTCTGGGCGAGATCAAAAAGCTGTTCCGGGACGGCGGCACTGTAAAGGTGAGCCGGTCACTCAAAGAGCTGAGCCTACGCATCAATGCGGCCCGGGAGCATCACAGCAAGCTTTGCGGAGCAGAGCCTACTCTGTCGCAGCTGGCAGAGGAGCTGGGGGAAAGCGTGGAGAATATCACGCTGGCCATCCAGGCGGCGCAGCCTGCGGTGAGTCTGACGCCGGAGAACCGGGAAGAGGGCGACCGTCAGATGGATATTCCGGTAGAGTCGCCGGAGGAAGAGCTTGCAGATAAGATAGGCCTGGCGGAGGTATTGAAGAGTCTGCCCGAAGAGGACAGGCTTATTATCCAGCTGCGTTTCTATGGGGGCAAGACCCAGAGTGATACGGCAAAACTGCTCCATACCACGCAGGTACAGATCTCACGGCGGGAGCGCAAGATATTAAAGGTGATGCGGGACAGGCTGTTGGACGAATGATGGACAGAGCGGCCAAATCTGAGAGAAAAAACTGGGCAAAAGGACGAACCGCAAAATAATTCAAAAAAAGTGAAAAAAGGACTTGCTTTTTGAGGGGGTCTGTGCTAGAATACATTACTGTCAGGCGGACGTCTGACACAAACACCTCCGAAAAAGCGACAGGAAAAGTACGAAGGTCGATTGATTCTCCTAAGAACTTCAAAAAATCTTCAAAAAAGTGCTTGACAATCTGGTGCTTCGGTGGTAAAATAAATAAGCTGTCAGCCACTTGGCTGAGGCGCTACAGGACCTTGAAAATTGAACAATATCGAAAAACTTGTAACGGAAC
>OBXC01000902.1_pt1 | contig 17149 bp, 14 predicted proteins | sample 1538111 | NCBI WGS metagenome assembly OBXC01 (sample SAMEA2580137, study PRJEB22360) | human gut metagenome | biome: human gut; feature: human-associated habitat; material: faeces | place: Denmark | collected 2008/2010
AAACCTATACCTTTATCTAATACTATAAATATTTAATCATGTCCATACAATATTGAACTTTCTTTTCATTTTTTAATCCCCTTTAAAACTTACAATCAACTAATTTTCTAAACATCAAAATCTATAATTACTTTATTATAAAAATTCATAGCTTAAAAAAGACTTTATTTAATAAATAAAATCTTCTTTCCTAATTATTTATTTTTCTTCTTCTTATAAACAACAAACCCTACAATAATTACTATTGCTACCACCATTAAGACTATATATGGTGTCATATTTGTACTATCACCTGTAAGTACAGCGTTCATTAAAATCACCCCTTTCTATTATTTTATCGCTAATTTACCATAAACACAAATAATAATATAACAAAAAGAGCTATCATATCAATAGCTCTGTTAATTATTTATTTTTCAAATCTTCAGCATCAAATACCTCTGCTATTGCTTTACCAGGTGCAACCATAGGAAATACCTTATCATCTTTATCAATGATACATTCAATTACAACCGGTCCTTCATATTCTATTGCTTCCTTAATAGCAGCAGAAACTTCTTCTTTAGTCGTAGCTTTGATTGCCTTACATCCAAGCCCTTCTGCTACCTTACAAAAATCAACTTTATCAGATAAAATAGTATTTGAATAGCGTTTACCATAAAATAATGTTTGCCATTGACGAACCATTCCTAAAACCTGATTATTAATAATAACTTGAATTACTGGTATATTATATCGACTTAAAGTCGCCAATTCATTCATATTCATTCTAAAACAGCCATCTCCAGCAATATTAAAAACTGTCTTTGTTGGATTACCTAACTTCGTACCCATAGCTGCCCCAAGACCAAATCCCATTGTTCCAGCACCACCTGACGAAATAAATTGACGTGGTCTTTTATAATGAAAATACTGAGCAGCCCACATTTGATGTTGTCCTACATCTGTACAAATGATTGCTTCACCATTTGTTAAATAATCAATTTGTTCCATAATATAAGGACCAGTTAATCCCCCATCCTCATATTCTAATGGATATCTTTCTTTTAGATCACGAATTTCTTTTAACCATTGTGGATGATTTTGTCTTGAAAGTTTAGCATTTAAATCCGCTAAAATGCATTTTGCATCCCCCACAATTCCTAAATCAACAATTACATTTTTATTAATTTCAGCAGCGTCAACATCAATATGAATAATCTTAGCGTTTTTTGCAAAACGTTTAGTATCACCTGTAACCCGATCCGAAAAACGAGCCCCAATAACAATCAACAAATCACACTTACTTACTCCTAAATTCGATGCCTTAGTTCCATGCATTCCTAACATCCCAGTATAACGAGGACGAGTATTATCATAAGCACCTTTTCCCATCAAAGAATCTGCAATAGGTGCATCGATTTTTTCAGCAAATTCCTTTAATTCATTTGATGCACTACTCGCTATTACTCCACCACCAACAAAAATAAACGGTCTTTCACTTGCTGCAATTAACTCAATTGCTTCATTAATATCTTGTGATCCATAAGTATATTTCCTTGGCAAAATGATTTCTGGTGCCATTGGTTCAAAATCAAAAGTAGCAGCCGTCACATCCTTAGTAATATCTACTAAAACCGGACCTGGACGTCCTTCCTTAGCAATTTGAAATGCTTTACGAATTGTCGACGCCAATTCTTTAATATCTTTAACAATAAAATTATGTTTTGTAATTGGCATTGTTACCCCTGTAATGTCAATTTCTTGAAAACTATCTCTTCCAAGCAAAGATACTGCAACATTAGCTGTAATTGCAACCAATGGAGTTGAATCCATATATGCAGTAGCTATTCCAGTAACCAAATTTGTCGCTCCAGGTCCTGATGTTGCCATACATACTCCAACTTTACCAGTTGATCTTGCATAGCCATCAGCCGCATGTGCTGCTCCTTGTTCATGGGAAGTTAAAATATGGTGAATCTTATCTTGATACTTATATAATGCATCATAAATATTTAAAATTGTTCCGCCTGGGTATCCAAATACGGTATCTACACCTTGCTCAATCAAACACTCAGCAACAATTTCTGAACCTGTTAACTTCATAACAATCCCCCTTAATTTTCTTCTTTAGCTTCAAGAATTGCCCCACGATCAGCAGAAGTTACCATTGATGCATACCTTACTAGATAACCAGTAGTAATTTTCGGTTTTCTTGGTTGCCAATTAGCTTTACGTCTAGCCAATTCTTCATCACTTAATTCAACGTTTATAGAATGTTCTAAAATATTAATATCAATAATATCACCTTCTTCAATTAAAGCAATAGGTCCCCCTGCTGCTGCTTCAGGTGACACATGCCCAATCGAAGCTCCACGTGTTGCCCCAGAAAAACGACCATCTGTAATCAATGCAACGTCTTTATCTAAGCCCATTCCAGCAATTTCACTAGTTGGCGATAACATTTCTCTCATTCCTGGTCCACCCTTAGGTCCTTCATAACGAATAACAACAACATCACCTTTAACAATTTTTCCAGCCCTAATAGCCACAATTGCCTCATCTTCACTATCAAACACACGTGCTGGTCCTTTATGAACCATCATTTCTTGAGCTACTGCAGATTGTTTTACAACCGCACCATTTGGTGCAATATTCCCTTTTAAAACTGTAATTCCTCCATATGGTGCATATGGATTTTCAACTGGACGAATAATTTCAGGATTTAAATTAATACATTCTTTAATATTTTCACCAACTGTTTTACCTGTTACGGTCATAATATCTGTGTACAATAACCCTAATTTATTAATTTCATTCATTACCGCATATACACCACCAGCATCATTTAAATCTTCCATAAATGTATCCCCAGCAGGTGCTAAGTGACATAAATTAGGTGTTTTTTTACTAATTTCATTGGCAATTTCCAAATTCAATTCAACCCCAGCTTCATGAGCAATAGCCGGTAAATGAAGCATTGAATTTGTTGAACATCCAAGTGCCATATCAATAGTAAGGGCATTATAAAATGCTTCTTTAGTCATAATATCTCTTGGTTTAATATCTTTTTTAATACATTCCATAATTTGCATCCCAGCATGTTTTGCTAAACGAATTCTTTGTGAATATACTGCTGGAATAGTTCCATTACCTTTAAGTCCCATTCCTAAAACCTCAGTTAAACAATTCATTGAATTAGCAGTATACATTCCTGAACAAGAACCACATGTTGGACAAGCTTTTTGTTCAATTTCATGAAGTTTATCTTCACTAATTTTTCCCGCATTAAACTGCCCTACTGCTTCAAACAATGATGATAAACATGTTTTATTTCCATCAACTTTACGACCAGCTAACATTGGTCCACCAGAAACAAATACAGTAGGAATATTTAAACGGGCAGCTGCCATTAATAGTCCTGGTACATTTTTATCACAGTTAGGAATCATTACCAAACCATCAAACTGATGAGCAGTAGCTAAAGCTTCCGTACTATCGGCAATCAATTCACGAGTTACTAAAGAATATTTCATTCCCGTATGATTCATTGCAATTCCATCACATACAGCAATCGCTGGAACTTCAACAGGTACCCCACCGGCTAAATAAATTCCTTTCTTTACCGCATCTGCAATCTTATCAAGATTCATATGTCCTGGCACAATTTCATTATATGAATTTACGACTCCAATCAAAGGACGTTGTAACTCTTCATCAGTATAACCTAATGCATTAAACAAAGAACGGTGTGGTGCTCTTTCAGTCCCACTTTTCACATTATCACTACGCATAATTTACCCCCTTAAATATTAGCAACAATTAAGTCGCCCATTTCTTTAGTACCAACTAAAATTTTATCATCTGACATAATATCACTGGTACGATACCCTTGTTTCAATACCTTTTCAATTGCTTCTTCAATGACATTAGCCTCTTTATCCAAATCAAAAGAATAACGTAACATCATTGCCGCTGACAAAATAGTTGCAATTGGATTAGCAATATTTTTACCAGCAATATCCGGTGCACTACCATGACTTGGCTCATACATTCCAAATTTATCTTCACGAAGCGAAGCACTCGATAACATTCCAATTGAACCAGTTACCATACTTGCCTCATCACTTAAAATATCCCCAAACATATTTTCTGTTAAAATCACATCAAATTGCTTTGGATCCCTAACTAATTGCATCGCACAATTATCAACTAGCATATGTTCTAAAGTAACTTCTGGATAATCCTCAGCCACTTCACTTACAACTTTACGCCATAATCTAGATGTATCAATAACATTTGCTTTATCAACACTAGTGACTTTTTTATTTCGTTTCATTGCAATTTCAAAAGCTCTTTTTGCAATTCTTCTAATTTCAGTTTCACTATAACTCATTGAATCATAGGCAATCATTTGACCATTTTCTTCCTTAGTCGAACGTTTTCCAAAATATAATCCACCTGTAAGTTCTCGCATGATCATCATATCAAAACCACCAGCTGTTAACTCTTCTTTTAATGGACAAGCACCTTTTAATTCATCATATAAAACTGCCGGTCTTAAGTTTGCAAATAAGCCAAGCTCTTTTCTAATTTTCAACAATCCTGCTTCAGGACGAAGATTTGGTTCTAATTTATACCATGGCGCTGTTGTCGTATCACCTCCAATTGACCCAAGTAAAACACTATCTCCGTTTTTAGCAATTTCCAACGCTTCATCAGTTAATGGAACCCCATATTCATCAATTGAAGCCCCACCCATCAAGATATGTGTATAATTAAATTTATGATTATATTTATCAGCAATTGCATCTAATACTTTTACCGCTTCATTAACAATTTCCGGTCCAATTCCATCGCCTTTAATTACTGTAATATTTTTCTCCATAATTTCTACCCTTTCTTTGAATTTACATAGTTAACCAAACCATCTACTTCAATCATTTTTTGTAAAAATTCTGGAAATGGCTGACTTTGAAAAGATGTTCCTTTAGTAACATTAGTGATTATTCCAGTTGAAAAATCAACAGTTACTTCATCACCTTCATCAATTCCATCAACCGCTTCGGGACACTCCATAATTGGAAAACCAATATTAATGGCATTTCGATAAAAAATACGTGCAAAACTTTTTGCGATTACACATTTTGTTCCCGCTGTTTTTAAACATAATGGGGCATGTTCTCTTGAAGAACCACATCCAAAATTCTTTCCAGCTACAATAATATCTCCAATTTCAACAGTTTTTGCAAAATCAGGATCAATATCCACCATTGCATGACTAGCTAATTCTTTTGCATCAAAAGAATTTAAATAACGTGCAGGAATAATTACATCAGTATCAACATTATCTCCATATTTGTATATTTTCATTATTCTTCACCTACTTTTTCAGGATTTGCAATATATCCAGCAATTGCACTTGCCGCAGCAACTTCTGGAGAAGCTAAATAAATCAATGCTTCAGTATCCCCCATTCTTCCTACAAAATTACGATTTGTAGTTGAAACACATTTTTCACCTTTAGCCATAACACCCATATGACCGCCCATACAAGGTCCGCAACTTGGTGTATTAAATGCACATCCAGCTTCAACAAAAATTTCAGCCAATCCTTCAACAATACACTGTAAAAAGATTTTCTGTGTCGCTGGAACAACCATAACTCTTACATTACGTGCAACTTTTTTACCCCTTAAAATAGCTGCTGCCTTTCGTAAATCACTAATTCTTCCATTAGTACAAGAACCTATTACGACTTGATCAATATAAATTGGCTCCATTCCTCCAATTTCATCAATTGTATGTCCATTTCCTGGTAAATGAGGAAAAGCCACAGTTGGTCGAACCTTACTTAAATCAATTTCAATTACTCTTTCATATACAGCATCTTCATCGGCTGTATATACTTTATAATCCTTTTTAGAATGTTCTTTCATATAAGCAATTGTTTGATCATCAACTGGGAAAATACCATTTTTAGCTCCTGCTTCGATTGCCATATTACAAATAGTAAAACGATCATCCATAGTTAAATATTTAATTCCATCGCCTACAAATTCCATTGATTTATATAAAGCACCATCAACACCAATCTCATTAATTATATGCAAAATAATATCTTTACCACTAACATATTTTGATGGTTTACCAGTCAAAACGAATTTAATCGCTTCAGGTACCTTAAACCATAACTCTCCAGTTGCCATTCCTGTAGCAATATCAGTTGTCCCAACTCCAGTTGAAAAAGCCCCCAAAGCACCATATGAACAAGTATGAGAATCTGCTCCAATAATACATTCACCAGCTACTACAATTCCCATTTCCGGTAAAATTGCATGTTCTACACCACATTTTCCTTGTTCCATATGATACGTTAAATCTTGTTCATTTGAAAAATCTAAAATTGCTTTAGAATTCTCTGCGGATTTAATATCTTTATTTGGCGTAAAATGATCTGGCACTAATACTACTTTATCTTTATTAAAAACCTTATCTGCCATCTGTCTAAAAATTGGCAGTGCCATTGGCCCTGTAATATCATTAGCCATAACCACATCCAATTTTGCTTCAATTAACTGCCCAGCTGTAACTGCCTCCATTCCAGCATGATCAGCTAATATCTTTTGTGTCATTGTCATTGCCATTATCTATATCCCCCTTATTTTTAACCTTTGTAGGTTGTAAATAAAGAGTAAATTTTACTCTTTATTTACAACACACAATTGTGTGTTGTATTAATCTTTTAGTTATTGATTAATTTATCTTCATCAGACCAAGAATATAATTTTCTAACATCTTCCCCAGTTTTTTCAGAAATATGTTCACTTGCTAATTTTCTCATTGCTTTGAAGTGAGCTTGTCCACCAGCAGCTGACATATCTAATAAGAAGTCTTTTGCAAATGTACCATCTTGGATGTCTTTTAATACTTGTTTCATTGCTTTTTTAGTATCTTCTGTAATGATTTTTGGTCCAGTAATATAATCACCATATTCAGCAGTATTAGAAATTGAGTATCTCATACCCGCAAATCCTGATTGATAAATTAAATCTACGATTAATTTCATTTCATGGATACATTCAAAGTAAGCATTTCTTGGATCATATCCAGCTTCTACTAAAGTTTCAAAACCAGCTTGCATTAATGCACAAACCCCACCACATAATACTGCTTGTTCACCAAATAAATCTGTTTCTGTTTCAGTTCTAAAATCAGTTTCAAGAACACCAGCTCTTGCTCCACCGATAGCTAATGCATATGCTAAAGCAATATCTTGAGCACGACCTGTGGCATCTTGTTCAACTGCAACTAAGCAAGGAACTCCTTTACCAGCTTGGTATTCACTACGTACTGTATGTCCAGGTCCTTTTGGTGCAACCATAGTTACATCAACATTTTTAGGTGGTACTATTTGTCCAAAGTGAATATTGAATCCATGAGCAAACATTAACATATTACCTTCTTCTAAGTTTGGTTCAATTGATTCTTTATATAATTTAGCTTGTAATTCATCATTAATTAAAATCATGATGATGTCAGCTTTTTTAGCTGCTTCTGCAGAAGTATAAACTTCAAACCCCTGTTCTTCAGCTCTTTTCCAAGATTTAGAACCTTCGTATAATCCAATGATTACATTAACTCCTGATTCTTTTAAATTCAATGCATGAGCATGTCCCTGAGAACCATATCCAATAATTGCAACAGTTTTACCATCTAATAAAGATAAATCACAATCTGATTCATAAAAAATTTTAGCCATTTTTCTTAACCCCCTATTTACTTATTAATATGACTTTTTATATCAATTTCGCCAAGACCTCGTTTAATCCCCGATAATCCGGTTCTAACAATCTCAACGATATTGAACCCTTCTAACATCGTAAGCAACCCATCAATTTTTGATTGATCTCCAGTTGCTTCGATAACTAACGATGATGGTGCAACATCAATAATTCGTGCCCTAAATATATCGGCAATTGAAACAATTGATGAACGATGCATCTCATCAGCTTCCACTTTAATTAAAACCAGTTCACGATATACTGATTCTTCTGGTTTTAATGGAAATATCTCAATTACTTCAACCAGTTTACCTAATTGCTTTTCAATTTGATTTAAAATCAATTCATCACCAACAGCTACCACTGTCATCCTTGAAATATTAGGAATATTTGTTTTTCCTACACTCAAACTTTCAATTCCATAACCACGGCGACTAAACAATCCTGCTACTCTGCTTAAAACACCTGGATTATTTTCTACTAATAACGACAACACTAAACGATTCATACTAGTTTCCTTTCTGTTTATTTCATTGTTCGAGATAAACGATTCATTCCAGAAATAATTGCCATAATTGTTGCAGTAGTAATATTTGGATGTATTCCTACCCCATATTCCTGGCAAGCGCTTCCTTTCATTCTTAAATAAACATATGCTGCAGCTTTTGAACTAGAGCCTGAAGTTAAAGCATGTTCACTATAATCCAATAAATGAGTATGCATATCAGAAAGAGAATTCAAAGCATTTTTTACTGCATCAATCGGCCCGTTTCCATAGCCAACTAAAGTCACAACTTCACCATGATCTTCAATTGTAATTTCTGCTCTTCTTTCATATTCACTTTCATCTTCACTTATATCAATTAATTTTTGTTTAATAAAACGATAAGGTTCTTCATTATCAACATACTCTTCAATAAATGTATCATACACTCTTTCAGGAGAAACCTCTCCTTCTTCTTCACTAATATCTTGAATTATCTTTGCAAAATTCACTTGTAATCCTTTTGGCAAATGGAACCCATACATACTTTCCATAACATAAGCAACGCCACCTTTACCAGATTGTGAATTAATTCGAACAATCGGTTCATATTGACGTCCTAAATCACTTGGATCAATTGGTAAATAAGGCACTTCCCAAATTTCACTTTTTCTTTCATGCATTGCATGCATTCCTTTATTTATTGCATCTTGATGACTACCAGAAAATGCTGTAAAAACTAAATTTCCAACATATGGTTGTCGTGGTGGAATTTCCATTTTGGTACATTTTTCATAAACATGTTTTAAATGATTAATATTACTTATATCAAGTTTAGGATCAACTCCTTGAGTAAACATATTCAATGCTACATTTATAATATCAAGATTTCCAGTTCTTTCTCCATTACCAAACAAAGTTCCTTCAACACGATCAGCACCTGCTAAAATACCTAATTCAGTAGCTGCTACACCACACCCTCGATCATTATGTGTATGAAGCGATAAAATAACTCGATTACGATTTTTAAAATGTGTTGATATCCATTCTATTTGATCAGCATAAACATTTGGTGTTGACATTTCAACTGTTGATGGTAAGTTAATAATTACCTTTTTATTTTCATTTGCTCCCCATTCGTCCATTACTGCTTCACATACTTCTAATGCATAATCCAATTCAGTTCCTGTAAAACTTTCTGGTGAATATTCAAGAATTACTTCCCCTTCAAACTCTTTACTTAATTCTTTAACTAATTTTACACCATCAACCGCAATTTGCTTAATTTCTTCTTTATTTTTATGAAAAACTACATCTCTTTGTAGAGTAGAAGTAGAGTTATAAACATGTACGATTGCTCGATTTAACCCCTTTAATGCTTCAAATGTTTTTCTAATCAAATGTTCCCTAGCTTGAGTTAACACTTGAACTGTAACATCATCAGGAATTAAGTTTTCTTCAATTAAAATTCTTAGAAAATCATATTCTATTTGACTCGAAGAAGGAAAACCAACTTCTATTTCTTTAAATCCCATATCAACTAAGAGTTGAAACATCTCTACTTTTTCTTCAATTTTCATAGGGGTAATCAATGCTTGATTACCATCACGTAAATCAACAGAAACCCATATTGGAGCTTTTTTAATTTGTTTATCAGGCCAAGTACGTTCTTTAAAATTGATTGGTTCAAATCTCTTATACTTTTGATATTTCACTATTTTCTTTCCTCCTATTCTTTCATAATAAATACTTATAAAAAAACTCTCGCACTCAAAATGACATACAAAATCATTTTGAGGACGAGAGTATACTAACCCCGTGGTTCCACCTCAATTCGTTAATACCTCACGATATTAACCTCAGTAAGTACGCTATTATTCATAGTTCATACTTTTGCTAGATAACGGTTGCATTCCGTAGCCACCTACTAAATTAAATTCAGTGCTCCACTCAAGGATGAGTTCAATAAATTATCAATAATCCTTTCCACCATCCAGGATTTCTCTATAATCAATATATTTATTTACTAGTTCCTATCAAAGTATTTAAGTTATGTTATTGAACATATAATAGTCCTTAATTCAATTTAAGTCAACCTTTTTAAACAATTTTATTAATAATAATAATCTACTAAATTCTAAAAAAACATCTCTCAATCTAAAAAACAACCAATATATCAAATTAATTGTTGCAATAACATGCTTTTTTCTAAATTATTTTTCCATTGCCAATTCAATTAGTTTATCCAACAACTCAGAATAACTAATTCCAAAGTCATTCATCAATTGAGGATACATCGAAATTTTTGTAAAACCAGGCATAGTATTTATTTCATTTAAATAAATATTATTTGTTTTCTTATCCAAGAAAAAATCTACTCTACTTAATCCATGACCATCAACTGCCTTAAATGCCTTAACTGCATATTCTCTAATTTTTTCTTGAATATTTTCATCAACTAATGCCGGTATACATGTTTTACTCTTAACATCTTCATATTTAGATTCAAACGTATAAAACTCACCATGAGGCATAATTTGACCAACTCGAGAAACAATTACATCATCATTACCTAAAACAGCTGTTTCTAACTCAATACAATCAATATTTTCTTCCACCACAATATGACGATCATATTTAGCTGCTGCTTCTAGTTTATCAATTAAATCTTCTTGATTATCACAACGATAACATCCTAAACTTGAGCCTGAACGACTAGCTTTAATAAAACAAGGTAGTCCTATTTCATTTACAATATATTCTTCAACATCATAAATTTCTTCAAAATCTTTTGTTATAACTACTAATTTATCATCATAACGTTTTTTTACATAAGCTGATTTAACTTGAGGAATTTTAACTGTATCCAGAATTTTTTTTGTATATATCTTATCCATTGAAACACTTGAACATAGTACCCGTGCTCCTACATATGGTATTTTAGTTAATTCAAATAATCCTTGAATCGTTCCATCTTCACCATATAACCCATGTAAAACCGGAAAAGCAACATCGTGTTCTTTTAATAAGTCAAAAACATTTTCAACTTTAACACTATTTTCAAGCCAACTATCTAACGCTAAATCATCTTGAGCAAGATCCAAGCAATACCACTTACCATCCAAATCAATTCCAATCAACGTAATCTCATACTTATCTCGATTTAAATTATTTAATACTGACGTACAAGACATTCTAGAAACAATATGTTCACTTGACTGCCCCCCGCATAAAACTAATAACTTTTGTTTCACATTAATTTCTCCTTCATCAAGGCAACAACATTACCTAATTTCATCCCATTTGATCCTTTAAACAAAATAATATCATTACTTTGTATAATATCCTCTAAATAATTTACCACTTCTTCATTACTATTACAATAACAAATCTGTTTAACACCCGCTTTACTAGCAGCATCAATAATATATTTAGATTCCTTACCAACAGCAACTAAAATATCAATTTTATTTTTAGCTACATACATTCCAATATTACGATGTAATTGTTCGCTATACTTTCCTAGCTCCAACATATCTGCCAAAACTGCAATCTTTCTTCGCGGATATGTAGCTAAAACATCAATACTTGATTTCATTGAATCCTCACTTGCATTATATGTTCCATCGATTAAAGTGATGTTATTTTTTAATTCTACAATATCCATTCTATTTCTAGTAAGTTCAAATTCTTTAATCCCTTTAATACACTGTTCCGGTGAAATATCCAATTGTAAACCAATTACAATCGCGATCAAAGCATTCATTACAAAATGCTTACCTGGTACAGGAACTTCAACAAAATAAACATTTCCTTTATACTCAAAATCAAACGTACTGCCCGTATCATTTAAATAAACATTATTTGCCTTAATATCAATTCCATTATCAATCCCCACTCTAATCAAATTCAATCGTTCAATCTCTACCGTTGATAACATATCATTATCGTTATTAATGATAAGTATACCATTATCATCCATCCCAGCAATAATTTCCATTTTAGCTTTTAATATATTTTCACGACTTCCAAGTTCTCCAATGTGCGCAGTACCCACATTAGTAATCGCACTAATATCAGGACAAGCAATCATTGATAATTCTTCCATCTCTTTTAAATGATTCATTCCCATTTCCAAGACCATTACCTGCTCATCTTTTAATCTTAAAATAGTCAATGGTAAACCAATTGCATTATTATAATTTCCTTCTGTTTTTAAAGCTTTGTACTGTTGTCTAACTACACTATAAATCATATCTCGTGTACTTGTCTTGCCAACACTACCAGTAATCCCTATAACTTTTACATTACGATGTCTTCGTAAATAATGGGCCATATCCTGAAGAGCTTTTAATGTATCTTTAACTTTAATAATAATATGCTCACTATCATCAATATCACGATCACTAATTACCGCACTAGCACCATTTTCAAAAGCATTTTTAATAAAGTCATGCCCATCAAAACGCTCCCCAATTATTGGAATATACATCATTCCCGCACTAACTTTTCGACTATCTTGACTAAAACCTATAATTTCTTGATTACTGCTACCACAAATCAATTTACCACCAGTAGATTCGATTATCTCACTTACCCGCATATTAACCCCCTAAATTTCAAAACCTATTCCATCAGACACATCATTAGTATCTAATAACTTTCTTTTACCATCTAAACTAATCATCTCATAAGTAATATCGCTATCGCCTATGCCACGAGCTAATATCAAAATCTTATCTCCAACAACTTCAAAAACTATTTTTCCTGTCGCATCCATTATATATATTTTTTTAACCTTTTTTCCATTTAAAGACATTGTATAAATTGTATTACTATCTTGAACAACAAGTTTCTTATTTACAATATTAACTAATTGTAATCCATTACTTTCATAAATCAATTCTGCATTTCCGCTTTCATCAACCTTTACTAGCCCATCACTAGTAATACAATATAAATAATCACCATCATATGTGTACATATTTGTACCCGTTGCCATTTCTTTTCGATCACTACCATCTAACGCAAGAGAAACCAATACTTCATCTTGATTAGTATAATATATTCTTCGTTTTTCACTATCAACAATTAAATTATATGAAGCTTCATTATTAATTTTAACATTGCTATTATCATCTAAATTAAAACAATGAATAGTTTCACCATCACTATCATCTTGATAATAAATCATATTTTGTATTTTATGAACATAAAATACATTCTTCAACAAAATACTTTGTTCTTTAGTATCTTTATTAGTTCTAACATAATTATTATTTTCATCTACAAAATAATAATTATGATCATCTTCACTAAAATTAGTCAAATTAATATTTAAAACTTCTTCCTTTGAACTTAAATTCTCATCAAAAACATACAATTTACTATTAGCAACTAGATAAACACCTTTTTTATCAACATAACTATATGCTAAATTATTAATATTAGTAGCTTGTGCAAATTTATTTGTTTGCCCATTGATTTTAATATTCATATCATCAATCTCTTTATCAACTTCTTTTTTAGCAACATCAATAGGGTGATTAGATAAATAATTTCCCATTAGTCCAGTTAAAATAACTAAAATAAAAAAAATAATCCAGATTCTTTTATTTTTCCAATAACTCTTATCTTGATAATTACTTCCTTGTATAATTTTTGTTCCACAAACCGGACATACAGTTTCTTCCTCTAATAACTTTGCTCCACAATTTTTACACATTTTATTATTTTCCATATTTACCCCCTACTTTTTAATGTCTCTATTTTAACACAATGCCATAACAAAAAATAGACTTAATAAAAAGTCTATCAAAATTTATCTTGCAATAACCATATTTACAAGGATACATAAAAATGGAATTGTAATTAATGAAAATGCTGTCGACATAAAAATAATTTCAACTGCCAATCTTGAATCTCCTGCATATTTTTCCGCTAAAATAGCCGTCGTACTCCCCGCTGGCATTCCAGCCAGTACGGTTGATACTGCCATAACCAATGGAGAAACGTTAAATAAAGTACATCCCAATAAAACCAATATCGGTATAATTAACAAGCGGATAATTGTATAATAAACATTCAATCTACTAATTACATCTTTTAATCTTATCTCACTTAAAATCCCACCAATTACAATCATTGATAAAGCCATTGTACAATTACTTAACGTTTTAATCGAAACAACAACACAATTAGGTAATGAAACCTGACTAATCATAATTACTAATCCAATAAAAACAGCAATAATACATGGATGTTTGATAACTTTCTTGATTACATCTTTTCCTTTTGCTTCTGTAAAACAAGCAACTCCACCTGACCACATCACAATTCTTTGAGGAATTAAATAAATTGATGCAAACAATAAACCATTTAATCCGTATAATCCCTGAATTAAGGGGGAACCCATAAATCCAGCATTAGAACAAATTGTTCCATATTTCAAAACACTTTGCTTTCTAGGCGACTCGTTAATAAAAAAATACTTTCCCAAAAATGAACACACAAGTTGAATTATAATTGAAACAATTAAAATCTCAAACCCACTTTTAATAATTTTATCATTCATTTCTATCATAAACGAATAAATAATATTCGCTGGTAATATCACAAAAATAACTAAATCCGTTAAACATTTTCTACTTTCTTTAGTAATAATATTTAATTTTGCTAATATATAACCAATGAACATCAAAACAAATATTTCAATTTGCAAATCTATTAAATTATTAAAATCAACCACAATAAACACCCCTTGGCAACTATCATAAACTAAAATAAAAAATAAATCACTCCAAAAATATCTAAACCTTAAAAATATTTTACATAATTACTTGGTTTTAAAACATTATTTAAAATGATATACTAAACTGTAGAAAGAAGGGGAAATATGAATACAAGCAAAAATGAATTTCTTGAATTAGATAAGCAACTAGAACTATTAAAACAACAAGGCAAAAAAGTACCAACTAAAAAAATGATTAAGACCAAACAACAAATAGAAGGAATTAAAAAAGCAGCGATTGTAAACTCTGGTTTACTAGACTATATTGAAGAAAACATCAAAGCTGGAATGTCAACTGAACAAATTGATATTATGGCAAAAAATTATACCAAAAAACATAACGGTATTTGTGCAGACTATCAATATTGTGGTTATCCAAAACATATATGTGTATCAGTTAATGATGTTGTCTGCCATGGAATTCCTAGTGATGAACAAATATTACAAGAAGGAGACATTGTTAATGTCGATGCAACTACTATGGTTGATGGCTATTTTGCTGATGCTTCACGAATGTTTATGATAGGAAACGTTTCTAAAGAAGCTAAACAATTAGTCGAAGATACAAAAAAAGCTTTAGAAATTGGAATATCTTCAATTATTCCTTATCAAAGCTGTATTGGTGATATAGGTATTGCTATTGAAAATTTTGCTAAAACGCATGGTTACAGTGTTGTCAGAGAATTTTGTGGTCATGGAGTAGGTTTAGCATTACACGAAGATCCCTATGTTCTCCATTTTAACCCCCATAAACCAACTGAAATTATTGTTCCTGGAATGGTGTTTACAATTGAACCAATGTTAAATCTTGGTAGTAGAAATGTTTTTGTTGATGCAGATGATGAATGGACAGTATATACTGAAGATGGATGCCTTTCAGCACAATGGGAGCATACTATATTAATTACTGAAACTGGTGTTGAAATTATATCAAAATAGTATCTATAAAGGGTACTATTTTGCTTTAACATTAATAACTACATATTCACTACGAGATCCGGTTTTAATGGGATAACGCCAGCCTGATATTCCTGATGATGTAATTGCTGTAAAGTCTTTAATCTCTCTACTTCCACTAACTAATGTATCACTTACAAATGATTGAATCACTCCCATTGGAAATAATTGTCCTCCATGAGTATGTCCTGATAATTGCAAATCAACACCAAGATTTGCATTTTCTTTTAAATCTAATGGTTGATGATCTAACAAAATAGTATAGCAATTTTTCTTATCTTCGGGTATTTTTTGATATAACGCTTCAGAAGATAACCGCGGATTATTTCCCCAAAAACTAGCATCTTTACGCCCAATAATATTAACATCATCTAAACAAACAACTTCATCATCTAAAACTATTATTCCATTATTTTCTAGATTTTCTTTAATCTCTCCTGGTCCAAATGCCATTCCTTCATAACGACCATTATCATGATTACCATAAACATAATAAATACCTAAATTATTATCAATCGTCGATAAAATTTTACTGGCTTTACACATATCTTCTAACGGTGTATTTTCATCAAAAATATCACCAGCTAAAACAACAATATCAGCATTTAATCGGCTCATTTCATCACAATACTTTCTTAACTCATTAATATTTATTGAAGTTGACATATGTAAATCAGCAATTTCAATAATTTTCAAATGATCAATTTTATTACTTGATATCTGATAATTTGTTGCTACAACATGATTAATATTATAATATCCATATCCTAAAAATAAAATTGTTATTACTATTGATAATATCCCACTTGTAAAAATAAATTTATACCAAGAAAATCTTTTCAATCCAATATTTAACAATTCAAGTAAAACAGTAATAACTAAAAAATGATAATAAATGACACCATATAACTCTAGAGTATTCATTGCAGGAAATGAAATTATAACAGTAATAATTCCAATAATGATCTCATATAAAAGATTTGTATGAATTCCTAATATATTACGTAAAAAACGCGTAATAAAAAATGTAAAATAAATAACGCCTGGAATAACTGCAATTAACCCCATATATAAGTACATAACACACCCTCCTCATTTATATCAATTTTAGTTTAGAATATACCTTATAATATTATTTTAAATCAATTATTTAAA
>OBXC01000911.1_pt1 | contig 17008 bp, 17 predicted proteins | sample 1538111 | NCBI WGS metagenome assembly OBXC01 (sample SAMEA2580137, study PRJEB22360) | human gut metagenome | biome: human gut; feature: human-associated habitat; material: faeces | place: Denmark | collected 2008/2010
CCGCCTATATCAGCGAGAGGGAGTGCTTCCGCACGTTTCATGACTGCCTGAAGATGACGCCGGTGGAATATATGACAGATTACCGCTTACAGAAGGCGTGCCATATGCTGGCGGAAGGGGATGACTCCGTCACCAGGATCTGTCAGTCCTGCGGACTGGGAAGCAGCAGCTATTTCGGAAAGGTATTTCGGGAACGCATCGGATGCAGTCCCATGGAGTATCGAAGCAAATGGCGGAATTATGATATAGATTGACAGTAAGATGATATTTTCCTGAAACAAACTGCACTATAATGATATTGTAGAGAGAAGACAACAGATCAGACAGTGCAGGTGTCCGGCGTGCCGGACGGTTTTGTTCAGGAGGGATAGATATGATGAAATTCAGGATTTTAGATATGAAGGAATTTTTGAAAGCTGTCAATGGCTGTACGGGGCCCGTTTATATCGTGGACTCTGATGGAAGAAAAGAAAATATAAATAAAGAATACGGAATCCAGGCGAAGCTTCAGGCGGAATATCAGAAGAACAGGAAGATTCTGAGTCTGTGCCTGGAGGTTCCCACACCGGCGGATTACCTGAGTATTGTGAATTATTATGTGGGGGACTGCTGAGCGCCGCCATGGAATTCAACGAAACGGCCCGATGTGCTGAAATGGCACACCGGGCTGTTTTGGAATGCGCCCGGTGAATTCAGTGCAGAGGGCGGGGGCTTTGGGGAAGGGGGAGTCTGGGGAAGCGGAAAAAAGGGCACTGGACGGATAGCGGGCAAAGTGTGTGCGTGATAAAATAATGAGGTCAGAAAACGAGGATAGAAAGACAGAAATTGAAAGGAGACAAGAGGATGCACGCATGGGAAGCAATCGAAGGAGCACTGGATTTTATTGAGGAACACTTACAGGAGGATATCAGCAAGGAGGCGCTGGCACAGTCGGCCGGCCTTTCCCCGTTCTATTTTCAGCGGCTGTTTAAGCGGCTGACAGGCGGCGGTTATTGGAATACGTTAAGATGAGGCGTCTGGCTATGGCGGCTTCCGCGTTGGCCGACAGGGAAAAGCGGATTCTGGATGTCGCTGTGGAGTATGGATTTTCCAGCCATGCCGCATTTACAAGGGCGTTTAAGGAGGCCTACGGCATCTCACCGGAGGAGGACAGGAAGGACTGGCCCATGCTCAACACGTGTGACAAGCCGGAGCTGTCCATGAGATATCAGCTGGTGGATGAGGGCGTGCCGCTGATCGCGGGTGAGATCGTTCTGGAGATCGAGCGGAGGCGGCTTGCGCTTCCCGAGGCTTACCTGGGAATGGAGACTGCTGTGGAGATGAAGAGGCAGGTGCCGGCGGGGGAGAGCACCGGAATCGATGTACCGGGGCAATTGTGGAAATCATTCCATGAAATGAAACCATCTGTGGATGGACTGGCGTCGGATGGGCCGGAAATGGGGATGTCGCATATGGCAGATCCGGAGGCAGGGACATTTCTCTATTTTGCCGGGGCCCTGGCGGAGGGGGACGCAGAGGCAGCAGGAATAGAAGCAAAGACAAAGTCGAATTCGGCAGCGTTTTCCACTTCCACGCTTGTGAAGCGGGAACTCCCTGTGGGAGAGTATCTGGTATGCAGAATTGAGGCGGAGACGTTTGAAAAACTGGTGACCATCGCGCTGGATCAGGCGGGAAAATATTTATTCGGAACGTGGCTGCCGGCGCATGGCCTGACAACACTGCCGTTTTCAGCGGAAAAGTACTACAGGAGCAACGAAACCGATCTTTACATGGAGGTGTGGGTAATGCCGCTGCCTGTTCAGGAACAGGAATCCCGGTAAGGAGGCGGCTGTATCAGAATTCCGTTCAGCAAAAAAGGTCGAGAGTATTTTTCTGATTTTTTGTATGATAAGCGTGTCAGATACATCAGAAAGTTCGTGAAGAAACTTTTTAGGTGAAGATGACAAAATTGCACGCAAGCGGTTCAAGACGCCCGCTGGGTGCACAGAACAGGAGGAGACAGTCATGAAGGAACAGGTGGAAGCGGTTCAGAGGATGCAGGACTATATTCAGGAGCATTTAAAGGAGACGGTTACGCTGGCTGATTTATCCAGGGTATCGCTGTTTTCGCCGTGGCATTCCTACCGTTTGTTCCGGCAGTGGACGAACCAGACTCCGGCCGACTATATCAGGAGGCTGCGCCTCTCTGAATCCGCACTGAAATTGAGAGACGAGCAGTGCAGAATTGCAGACGTGGCGTTTGAGTATGGGTTCGGCAGCGTGGATGGATACCAGAGGGCGTTCTTCCGGGAGTTTGGCTGCAATCCGCGCGAATACGCCGGGAATCCGGTTCCTTTGTATCTGTTTACCCCGTATGGCGTCAAATACAGAGAGATCAGAAAGGAATGGAATGTAATGGAAAATGTGAAAAACGTGTTTATTCAGGCAATCGACAAACCGGAGCGCAAGGTGATTATCAAGAGAGGGGTGAAGGCGGAGGACTACTTCCCCTACTGTGAAGAGGTGGGCTGTGATGTCTGGGGACTCTTAACCAGCATGAAATCCCTCTGCGGGGAACCGGTATGCCTCTGGCTTCCGGAGTCCTTGCGTAAGCCCGGAACCTCAGTCTATGTACAGGGCGTGGAGGTCACCATGGATTACGACGGTCCGGTTCCGGAGGGCTTCGATGTGATCGAACTCCCTGCGGCCAAATACCTCATGTTCCAGGGGGAACCCTTTGAGGAAGAAGACTACTGCGCAGCGATCGAGGCGGTTCAGACAGCGATTAAGAGATACGAGCCGTCGGCCGCGGGATACCGGTGGGACAGCGAAAATCCCCGGATTCAGCTGGAGCCGGTCGGTACCAGAGGATATATAGAACTGCTTCCGGTGAAAAAACTGTAAAACAGGCCGTTCCTCCTGGAATTGAAAGCCCTTTCAAAGTTCTTGACAGACATAAGCCCTCGTGATATGTTTAAGCAGAATATTTCTTATTAACAGAAAGGACCGGGAAATTAATTCCAGGAGGGCCACGTATGGAGCGCCATAAAAAGTCACTGAAACTAGGCGCCAGATTCAGTATTCTGGCTGGTGCCCTGCTGTGTGTGAGCACAGCTTTTGTTATTACTCTCTGTGGAATCATTTTCCACAGGCAGTTCATGGACATGCTGAAGGCAGAGTGTGTGCAGGGAACGAATCTGCTGAATTATGAGCTTTCGAAGGCGGAAAACGGGGATCGGGACAGGACGCAGCTTCTCGATGAACTGAAGGCTCAGACCGGTTATGAGTATACGATCTTTCAGGGAGATAAGCGGACAGCCACCACGATCATAAAGGATGGAGAGCGCGTCACCGGAACGACGCTGGATCCGGAAGTTGCAGAGATAGTCCTTTCAGAGGGAAAATCATTTGTAGGAGAGACCCCGATCCTGGGTGTCCCCCATGTCTGCTCATATGTACCGCTGCATGGAGTGGATGGGACGATTGAAGGGCTCATTTTTTCGGGAGTCTCGAGTTATGAGGCGAAGTCCACGATGTATCGGGCGCTGTGGGCCATGGGGCTTGCGGGGCTGATCTGCGCGGCGGCGGGCGTTGGACTGATTCTGTTTTTCACAAAGAGAGCCATATCGCTTCCCTTCGCCGGCCTCAGGAAGTTTGCCCGCACGGTGGAACAGGGAGATTTTGGAATTGCTTCTAATGCTCCTGTGGTATCTGGAATTACGTCGGGAGATGAGATCGGAGAGCTGGCAGGAACCTTTGAACTTACTGTAAAACGTCTGAGAGAGTATATCGGAGAGCTGGCATACGTGCTGGAACGGATATCGGCCAATGACTTAACGGTGAGTCCCACACTGGATTACGTCGGGGATTTCAGCTCCATCCGGGAATCTCTGGTTCATATTACGCTGCGGTTAAATCATACGCTGGAAGAGATCGTCCGGTCGTCCGCTCAGGTGGCAGATGGTGCCGGTATGGTGGCAGACGGCGCCATGACGCTGAGTGAGGGGGGCTCAGGAGCAGGCCGCTTCGGTGGAGGAACTGGCGGCGACGCTGGAAGCCGCCTCGGATGAGGTTGACAGTACGGCGCGCAATGCGGGCGAGGCCAGTCTCGTCTCCCAGGACGCGGTCCGGGTGCTGGAGGCGGGGAAGGCTCAGATGGAACAGCTGAAGGCCGCCATGAATGATATCACACACGCTTCCGAAGAGATTGAGCGAATTACAAAGGTGATCGAGGATATTGCTCTGCAGACGAATCTGCTGGCGCTGAACGCCGCCGTCGAAGCCGCGCGGGCCGGGGAGGCGGGCAGAGGCTTTTCCGTGGTCGCGGAGGAAGTGAGGAGTCTGGCGGGAAAGAGCTCGGCGGCTTCCAGGGATACGGCGAAGCTGATTGAGAATGCCAACACGGCGGTCAGAAAGGGCAGAGAGATCGCCGCTGCTACAGCCGAAGCTTTGGAGCAGGGCGTGTCTGCTTCCAATCAGGCGATGGGACTGGTGCGGGAGATATCGGCCGCGTCGGCCCAGCAGGCGGAGCACATCAGGCTCTTACGCGGCGGCATGGAACAGATTGCCGAGATCGTGCAGTCCAATTCGGCAACCGCCGAGGAGGAAGCGGCGGCCAGCCAGACACTCTCCGCCGAAGCCTTCCAGCCAGACGGTATAGTAGCCGCCTTTCAGCTCAAACGCGATAATATGATGGAATAAGGTGGCAGGAGGAAGTTACATGGAAATAAAGCTTTTAAACGACGATTTCTCGGTTTGTAAAATCCGGGACCTGTCAGGAGTCAATCTGACGGATTCGTTTTATTTTATCGGGAAAACGGATGAGGAATTATCACTGGTGTGCAGAACGGAGCATGTTCCGGAGGAGACGACGGACAGAGAGGATGGCTGGAAGGCGTTTCGGATCGAGGGAGTGCTGGATTTTTCCCTGATTGGAATCCTGGCGGATATATCGGCAGTCCTGGCGAAGCATTCGATCGGTATTTTCGTTGTTTCCACGTATAACACCGATTACGTTCTGACGAAGAAAGAAGATTTCCTGCGGGCGGCGGAAGCGCTCGCGGAGAAGGGCTATCTGGTAAAATAGGAAAAGGGGCGGCGGACGCGAGTCTGCCGCCCCTTTCTCACAGGGCAAAATAATATATTAAGACAATGAAAAAGGATCAGCCGGGGGAGCTGGTCCTTTTTTCGGAGAAGGTATTTCGTTTCTTATGGGGTGTAGCAAAAACTATATAATGTATTGGGGGGGTTTACAATTATTAATATACACCATAACCCCTACAAAAGTGTTCACAAACTTCAAGGAATTTCAAAGATAAAATTGTGCGTTTTACCAGTAAAAAAATATTGATTGTCGGAAATAGATAAAAAACCACTGATTTTATTGACTGGGATCCGTCATTTAGACGCTTTGCAGAGGATGGCTGAAAGACAAAACCCCTTTCGGTTCATGAGAAAGTAATCAGTTGTTGCATATAGTGAAACAAGTTCAAGGTTGAGAATTGAAATGGGCAAAAAAGATTGTTATAGTAAACTTGCAAGGGGATAAAAAGCAAAAACGCGAACAACAAAAAGGAGGGAAATGCGATGGATGAAGATTTGATGTTTGAAACAGGAACGAAGATTCTGGAGGACAGACTGAACGAAGCGGATTTCGACAATATATTTGTTCTGTTTGAACAGGTGTGCAACTCGGATGACATTCTTACCTTTACACTGAAAGGATACAGTGAGAGCTTCCAGTTTGTATTTGATGAGTATTCCTACGCGATTGTCTTTGAGAACGGAAGCTGCAGGACTGTGAAGGGCACCATATCTCTTCCGGACGTGACATTCCGGATTCACAAGGCGGTTGCACTGGATATCATAAACGGCCGGGTATATTCGGCGGTAGCCCACATGAACGGGGACGTGGACTACATCGGATACAAGGACGGCGCAATCCGGTTTATCAGCATTCTGGAAAATGTATTGGATGAAATAACAGATTCAGCAAGGAGGTATGGGGCTTGAGAAAGATAAAATTTGGAGTAGTCGGAGGCGGAGGCGCATTTTACTTCCATGCAAACGGCATACGAGGTTCAGAGATTCTGGAATATACGGCCATCTATGATATCAACTATGAAAATGCAAAGAGAATGGCTCAGAAATATAAAAACAACCCGATGACAGCCTATGAGAAGCTGGACGACATGCTGGACAGCGACATTGATGCGGTGCTGGTCATGGTACCCCACGTTTATCACGACAACATTGTCGTGCAGTGTGCTGAAAAAGGAAAACACGTGCTGTGTGAAAAGCCCATGGGTACCACGCTGGAGGGATGTAAACGCATGATAGACGCCTGCGAGGAGAACCATGTGCTCTTTATGATTGCGGAGAATCACCGCTTCCTTCCGGCACACAACTGTGTGCACGACTTGATTGAACAGGGCGCCATCGGCAGGGTGACGATGATCCGGGCTTATGAGGGAGTCAATGAAATTCCCGGCTTAAGCCAGAGCGGCTTCTGGAAGGGAGACCCCATCAAGGCAGGAGGCGGGTCCCTCATGGACATGGCGGCCCATAAATTTGCCACTATCGAATATATTATGGGAAGCCGCTGCGAGGAAGTGACCGCGGTGCTGGCAAAGCAGATGATTAATCTGCCGGAGAAGGCCGAGGACAACGCGGCGGCCATCGCCAGATATGAAAACGGAGCCATTGCAGACGTTATGGTCAGCTTTACACAGATGACACCACCATTTAACAGCCTGGAGGTCTACGGAACAGAGGGAACGATCTTTGAGAACCATGCGTGGGAAAAGCCGGTACGAGTCTACTCCATGACGTCAAAGGACGAACGGATGCGCCAGAAATGGTATGAACCGGAGTGCGAGCACGCGCCGTTTCCGAAGTACTATCCCATCTCGGTGAAGAGGGAGGACGAGCATTTCGCCCGGTGCATTCTGGATCATACGGTTCCGGAGTTCACGCCGTACCAGGCCATGCATGCCATTGAGGCGATTCTGACCGGTTACCTTTCACATATTGAAAAACGGCCGGTGCGCTGTGAGGAGGTACGGAAGATGGGCGAGGAAGGCAGAACCCATGAAATACTGGAAAAGCTGGCGCCTTCTATTCCGATCAATAAGAATTTAAAGGAGATTAAGATGGCGGATCCCATTGGTTACGACAAGAAAAAGGCTGCGGGAGTGATGAAGAAATACGGACTGGATTTGCTGCTGGCCACCTCACCTATCCATGTATACTACACGACGGGGCTGCCGGTGCTTCACAGTGCGGCGAATCCGATTCTAGCTTCCCTGGCCAACCAGTATCCCTATATGGGGCTGATCCGAAAAGCGGGAGAGAACACCGTATTTCACTGGAACGTCTTTAAGAGCGCGGAGACCATGTGCTGGGCCGCGGACAGTGTGGGAATCGAGAGTCCCCGCGATGTACAGAAGGCCCTCAAATGGAAGCTGAAACAGTGGGGAATGGAAGGAAAACGGGTGGGGGTGGAATCCACCGCTCCCAAATACGTGATGGACGTGCTGAACGATCCAAAGCTTGCCATAGAAGTGGTGGAGGCCGATCAGGCATTCCGCGATATGAGACTGGTCAAATCAGAGAAGGAGATGGAATACATCCTGAAGGCTACCGAGATCACGGAGACGGCGCTGAGGGCGTGCATCGACGCCTGTGCCGTGGGCGTGACGGACAACGAGCTCCTTGCAATCGGCAAGAAGGCCATGCTGGAGGCGGGCGCCTCCGACTGGGATCATCTGACCATGACCATCGGGGATTCCGATCCGGAGGCGCCGGGAACCGGCCGGGAGGTTCAGGCGGGAGAGATTATCCGTCTCGACTTCGGCGCCAGCTACAAAGGGTATGTGGCGGATATCAACTGCCATGTGATCATCGGAAAGACACCGGAAGCGGCAAAGGCCCATATCGACGCGCTGCTGGAATTCCAGCATTATATTGAGGAGCGGGTGAAGCCGGGAACTAATATGAAGGAGCTGGGAGAGGAAGCCAAAGCATGGTATCAGAACAAGTATCCGAACAGCCTGGCATTTTCCATCGGACACAGCATGGGCATGGAGTGCGAGGACGTACATATCCTGGGAACCCTGGGTAATATAGACGGCCCGTTTGAAGAGAACATGGTGTTCGAGATCGAGGCCTGGGAGGAATTCGGGGGCGCCCTGATTGGCGTGGAAGATACGTATGTGGTGACAGGGGATGGCTGTAAGAAGGTTACAACCATTCCAAAACAAATTATAGAAAAATGAGAGGGGATACGAACATGAGAAAGGAAAAACCATTGGTGATCGTAGCGACACCAAACATCTGCTGGCTGCATCCGGAGGTGGCATATCCGGGAAACGCTGTGGAAATCGGGGAGGAAGCGGCACTCTGCCGGGAAGCCGGAGCCGCTGTACTGCATACCCATGCCGAGGGGCAGTGGAAGGAAGTTTATGACGAGGTAAAGAAACGCTCCGATATCATCCTTCAGGGCGGTATGTCAAGCATTCCGCTTCAGGAGAGAATCGAGCTGTTTGAGCTGAAGTATGACATGGTTTCAATCATTGCCAACCATCATGCGGAAGCATTTAAAGAGGTGAACTGTGATGTGCTTCACCCGTTATCAGAGCTGGAAGAATACGCGGCGGCCTGCAGGAAGTACGGTGTAAAACCCGAATTTGAAATCTGGCATACAGGCTCCATCTGGAATTTGAACCAGCTGATAGAGAAAGGTCTTTTAGACGCTCCATACATTACGACACTGTTCTTCGGATGGCCGGGCGGCACATGGTCACCGGCCACCGTGGAAGAGTATTTGTACAGACGCAGGCTGATGCCTGAAAACTGCGCCTGCACCGTAACAATTATGTGTGAGGAGCAGATGGATATACTTGCGGCGGCGATCTTAAATGGAGACCATGTGCGCGTGGGAACCGAGGATTATCCGTTTAACCAGCAGGGAAAGGTATGCACGACCCATGAACTGGTACAGGAGATTGCAGACGTTTCCAGGAGTCTGGGGCGGGAAGTGGCAACGGCGGCCCAGGCCCGGGAGATGCTGGGATTATAAAGGAAAAGGGAAGGATAAGACTATGGGGAAGAAAGTTGCGGTTGTAACGGGCGCGGCCAATGGAATCGGTCAGGCATCGGCTTTAAAATTTGCCAGGGAAGGGTATGCGGTTGCTATGATCGACATCAGTCCGGCGCTCAGCAGGACGGAAGAAATGGTGACTGAAATGGGGGGAGAATTCCTCTCCTGCGTGGGCGATGTCCAGGATGAGACGGCCATGGAGAATTTCATCAATACTGTGATCGAAGTCTATGGCAGAATCGACGTGCTCAACAATAATGCGGGAATTGTGGTCGTAAAGCCTTTGGAGGACACGAAATTCGAGGAATTCGAGCGTGTGGCCAAGGTCAATATCGGCGGAACCTTTGTCCTGACGAAGCTGGTGCTTCCGATGATGAAACAGCAGAAGGAGGGATCCATCGTCAATCTGGGGTCCATATCCGGCCACGTGGGTCAGACGGAACATGCTATTTACGGGGCGACCAAGGGAGCGGTCATCGCGTTTACGAGGGCGGTTGCCTGGGAGGTGGCGGATTACAACATCAGAGTCAACTCCGTGAGCCCGGGATCTGTGGATACTCCCATGCTGCGTTCGGATATACAGCTGGAGGCGACCCGCACCGGACTTCCGTTTGAAGATGTAAAGAAGGTAAGGGAAGCGGAGCAGGCCTTTAAACGCTGGGCGGAGCCATCCGAGATCGCCGAAGCCATCTATTTTCTGGCCAGCGACGGGGCGTCCTTCATTACGGGATCTGACTTACTGGTAGACTGCGGCTGGGCGGCAAAATAGGAGGAGCTTACATGGGAAAACGTTATTTTATTACAGGCGCCACCGGCTGTATCGGCGGCTGGGTGGTGAAAAATCTGATTGAATCAGGCCGGGAGGTTTATGCGCTGGTGCGCAGCCCGGAGAAGCTGTCTGTGCTGGAGCTGATTATGGAAAAGGAGGAAATCGGGAAGATCCATGTGGTTAAGGGAGATATTACCGATTACCAGCTGCTTCTTCATACTCTGAAGGACGATGAGATCGACACGGTCATTCACATGGCTGCGATGCAGATGCCGTTCTGCCAGGCGGACCCGGTTCTGGGCGCCAGGGTAAATGTGGAAGGCACGGTCAATATGTTCGAGGCGGTAAAGGCCTGCGGATTAAAGAAGCTGGTGTACGCCAGCAGCACGGCGGTTTACGGCCTGACGGAAGAGTATGAGGGCGGTGTCTACGACAACAGTTCGCCGTTCCATCCTCACGCCCACTACGGTGTGTACAAGCAGGCCAATGAGTGGAGCGCCAGGGTTTACTACGAAAAGGATTGCATTTCCAGCATCGGTTTAAGACCTTACGTGGCCTATGGACCACTGAGAGACCAGGGGATGACGTCCACCCCGACGACCGCCATGAAAGCCGCTGTCAAGGGAGAAGCATACGAGATTTCGTACGGAGGGGATTTCGATTTCCAGTATGTGGACGATGTGGCGAAGGCATTTATCATGGCGGCAGAGGCAGAGTACGAGGGAGCTCACTGCTTCAATTTCGCCGGAAATTCCGTAAATATGACGGAAGTGGTGAAGGCCATCGAGGAGGCGTGTCCTCAGGCGAAGGGGCTTATTACATTTAAAGACGAACCGCTGCCATTTCCAAAGAATGTCAGCGGAAATGAACTGGACCGGCTGATAGGGGAAGTGCCGGTGACGCCTCTGGCTGAAGGGGTCAGGCAGAGCGTGGAAATATTCAAAAGCCGCATGTAAGCGTCTGAGAGACAGACACTGAGTGCTCATAACAAGGAGGAGAAGATATGAAGTTAGGACGTATGGTTACGGTTATCTTGGCAGCAGCATGTGTGGTATCGATGGCGGGATGCGGACAGAAACAGGCTCCGGCGGGAACGGCGGAAGCTCCGAAGACGACGGAGGCGGCCAAAGAGGCGGCTGCGGAACCGGCCGCTGCGGAGAATAAGGAGGCAGGAGAGAAGATAAAGATCGGCATTTCCATGCAGGGAAATCAGAGCGGGTTTGTTCAGTATTTTACATCGGCCATGTATGAGTATCAGGCGACGAAGGCACAGGATATCGACATGGAAGTGGTATTTGCAGATGACGATCCGGCGAAGCAGTTCAGCCAGGTGGAAACCTTTGTGAGTAAAAAAGTAGACGCCATCATTATTCAGCCGGTAGACAAGACTCAGTGTGCGGCAGCCGTGGATCTGGCGGCGGATGCAGGCGTTCCGATCATCACGTTAAACACCGTCACGGACAGCACGAGAAACACGGCCCATGTGGGCTGTGACGACGAGCAGGCCGGTGAACTCCAGATGGAGAGAATCATCTCCGTATGCGGTCCCGATGCGAAGCTGGCTTACGTGGATGCGGTTCTGGGGCATTCCGCACAGGTGTTAAGGGCACAGGGGTATGAGGCGGTGCTGGCCAAGAATCCGGGTGTGGAGCTGGTCGTACACGATACGGGAAACTGGTCTCCGGAGGAATCCATGAGACTTGTGGAGAACTGGCTGCAGGCAGGAAAGGACGTAGACGCCATCCTGTGTATGGCAGACTGTCAGCTTACCGGTGTCATTACAGCTGTTGAAAACGCGGGCAAGATGGGGGAAATCAAGCTGGCGGGAATGGACTGTGATCCGGTGATCTTAAAAGCAATCAAGGACGGAAAAGTGGACTGTTCCATCTGGCAGGATGGTCTGGCACAGGGAGAAAATGCGCTGCGCCTTGCCATTTTAGCGGCCCAGGGCGAGGAAATATCCGATTATATTATTCCTTACGAGGTTTGTACGAAGGATAATATCGAAGAGTACGAGAAGAAAGCGGCTGAACGTGACGAGCTGGCGAAGAAATATTTCTAATCAGCAGAAACGGCGAGGTATATGCGGGGAGCGCTGCGCGGGGGTGCGCGCAGGCTCCCCATTTAAACAAGGAGGGGGCAGCATGGCTAATCAGACGGAAGAGAAGAATCATGAAATCATAGTGGAAATGAAAAATATAGACATGCGTTTCCAGGGCGTGCACGCACTTGATGATGTGTCCATCACCTTAAGACGGGGTGAGGTGCATGCGCTGATGGGGGAAAACGGTGCCGGAAAATCCACACTGATGAAGATTCTGGTTGGGCTCTATGTGCCGACAAAAGGGGAAATTTACTACAAGGGGAAACAGGTGCATTTTAAATCGGTCATGGACACGAAGAAGGCCGGAATCAGTATGATATTTCAGGAATTCAACCAGGTAAAGTACATGATGGTAATGGAAAATATCTATCTGGGCCGGGAGCCGATGACCAGGACAGGCTGTGTGGACTATCAGAAAATGTACGAGGATTCCAAGCGCCTGCTGGAGGGGCTGGGAGTAGACTTAGACCCGAAAGCGAGGATGGCGGATTTAACGGTGGCAAAGTTTCAGCTGGTGGAGATTGTAAAGGCAATTTCCTACGATGCGGATGTCATCATCATGGACGAGCCGACTTCGGCGCTGAGCCAGACGGAGATTGAATATCTGCTGAAGACGGTGAGACGGTTATGCGACCAGGGAAAGGCGATCGTATTTATCTCCCATAAGCTGGAAGAGGTATACGGGGTCTGCAACCGTGTGACGATTCTGAGAGACGGACGCTTTATCCATACCGGTCTGGTGAAGGATATTACGGAAGCCGAGATGATCAAATATATGGTGGATCGTGAGATTTCCGAAATGTATCCGAAGCAGCAGGCGAAGATCGGGGACGTCGTTCTGGAAGTGAAGAATTTAACCAGGGCGAAGGAATTTGAAAATGTGAGCTTTACTCTGAGAAAGGGAGAAATCCTGGGACTGGCAGGGCTCATGGGCGCCGGAAGAACGGAGGTCGTAGAGACGATCATGGGTGTCCGAAGGCCGGACAGCGGAGAAATCTATTTAAACGGAGAAAAAATTGTGAACCGAATCCCGGAGGACGCCATCCGGCGGGGGATTATCATGGTTCCTGAAGATAGAAAGAAAAACGGTCTGGTGCTGAAGCTGGGGATCAGAGATAATCTCCTCATGTCGGCACTGCGCAAGTGTCTGAAAAACGGGGCGCTTAATAAGTCTCTGGAGACGAAGTACTGCAAGGAATTCGGGGATAAACTGGAGATCAAGAGAAGCAGCGACGACCAACTCTGCGCGAATCTTTCCGGGGGAAATCAGCAGAAGGTGGTCGTGGCACGCGTGCTGAACGCGGATCCGGATATTATTATCCTGGATGAGCCGACGAGAGGAATCGACATTAAGACGAAGTCCGACATTCACCGGCTGATGTCCACGCTGGCCTGCGAAGGGAAGTCCATCATTATGGTTTCCTCGGAGCTGCCGGAGGTGCTGGGGATCAGTGACCGGATTCTGGTGCTGAATGAGGGACATGTGACCGGAATCTTAAACAGGGACGAGGCCGATCCGAGTATAGTGATGAAGTACGCGGTCAAGAAGGAGATTGGGGGAGAAGAACATGGCAGAGAAAACAGCTGAAAAACAGAGTGTAAAAGAGTTTGTCAATAATCATGGTATCGTCATTGGGTTTGTCATAATATTTTTGTATTTATCCATATTTGCTCCGAATTTCTTAAGCGCCAGCAATATGATTAATATACTGAAGCAGATTTCCTGTATCGGCATCGCCACCATCGGCGTAGGTGTGCTGATCATCATGAACTGCATCGACTTGTCGATCGGCTCCATGTTCGCGCTGTCCGGCGTGACGGCGGGAATCATGGTATCGAGCAGTGTGGCGGGATACGGACTTCCGGCTTTTGTCGGATATGCGGTAGGAATCGCCACCGGCGTTCTGTTCGGCGCATTTAACGGAATCATCGTGGCAAAGGGCAAAATCCCGGCATTTATCGTTACCATGGGCACCCAATCCATCGCCAGGGGCCTTGCACTTATCCTGGCTCATGGAATGCCTATCGGCAGTTTTTCGGATTCCTTCAACTATCTGGGTTCTACCTCCATCGGAGGCGTTCTGCCGTGGTCAGTCATCGTGTTTGTTATCGTGGTCATCGTGATGAATTTCGTCATGAAGAAACGCCCCATCGGCCGCTATGTTTATGCGGTAGGCGGCAATGAGGACGCCGCCCGAGTGGCCGGCATCAACGTGGATAAGATCAAGATCCAGGCGTATTTAATAGAGGGCGCGCTGCTGGGACTGGCCAGTACGCTCATGGCCTCCAGGCTGAAATCGGCTTCCCCCAACCTGGGGGTAGGCTATGAACTGGACGCCATCGCAGGCTGTATCATCGGCGGTGTCAGCTTCACAGGCGGCATCGGCAAGGTATTCGATATGGTTTTGGGCGCTCTGATTATCGGTGTGATCAACAACGGTATGGATTTGCTGGGCGTTGAGGCGTTCTATAAACAGGTTGTGAAAGGATCGATCATCGTCGTCGCGGTATTAATCGACAGAAAGCGGTCCGGACGAAGTTAAGAATACGGCTGAAAAACGGTTACAGACTGGAAAAATGCTGGAGTGGTGTGGTATACTGGTACTAATTTTTAATCACACGCGAGTACAGCTTTGCATTATGAATGCAGTGCTGGATAAAGGAGGGCGAAGGGATGGTATTGCAGTCATTGGACCGCGGGCTGGATGCGTTAAATATTCTGGCAAAGCATGATCTGGTGTCGGTTACGGAACTGGCTAAGGAGCTGGAGGTGGATAAGAGCACGGCTTCCAGGATCATGGAAACGTTGCGCCAGCACGACATGGTTCAGCTGGATAAAAAAACGAGGAAATACAAGCTTGGATTCCGGGTGCTGCATCTGGCCGAACGGTTCCGCAGCAGACTGCAGATCATCGATATCGCGCGGCCGGTCCTTTTGGAAGTCAGCCGGGAACTGGGGCAGAGCGTTCATTTATGCGCCTATAATAAGGGGATGGTCTATGTGATTGACCAGGTGGTCAGCGACCTGCCTTACTCCATGTCGGCCATGGTAGGGCTGATCGAGCCGATCCATTCCTCATCTGTGGGAAAATGCATTTTCGCCTACCGCACACCGGAGCGGATGGAGGAGATTCTGGAGGATTATGAGTTTACCAGCTACACGGTCCATACGATCACAGAGAAGGCTAAGCTTCTGGAGGAATTTGAGAAGATCCGGAGCCAGGGATATGCAGTGGATGACGAGGAGATGTTTATCGGTGTCCGTTGTATTGCCGTTCCCGTATTCGGCTACTTAAACAGTGTCCGCTACGGAATCGGTATCTCCGGTCCTATCGATTTGATGTCGCCGGAAAATCTGGAGATATACAGAAAAAGGCTGATGGTGGCCGCGAAGAAGATCAGGCGGGAAGTGGAACTGCTCTGATGATCGAAAGATGACAGGAAATTTTTTATGAGAGAGTAAGACGGAGAAGCAGGAAATTCTGTTTCTCCGTCTTATGGTTTTTTTGTGTGTGGGAGATTTCCGGGATACTCAGCATTTCAAGTAACTGTGGAAGAAAGAAACGTTTCTATTTCTGTACGTGCCAGATTAAAGCCGCCGACCTGACAGTGCTGTTCTCCGCCTTCCGAAGCCGTAAATATCCGGCTGGTGACAGAGGAGGCGTGAGTCAATTTTCGCTCGATCTGCCGCATTCTCTTAACCGGCACATACTGGTCGCATGCTCCGGCAAGAAGAAGGACATCCTGGGTAACCAGACTGATACAGTCTGTAAGCCTGTGGCATTCTATGTTTTTCAGAAAATCATAAGGCGCTGTGGTACCGGTAATATACATTCCGTGCGTTATTTTCCAGTTTAGGTCCAGGTCAGACTCCATTTTCCGCCGTATCAGGGAATTGATAAGTTCTCTCCTCCCGGTTAATAAAAGCAGCCGGAGAACAGTTCCTTTTAAAGGTGAGAGACGGCTTAAAATAAGATCGAGCCCCCAGTAAAAGATGTCACAGCATATTACACGATGAATTCTTTTGTCAAATGCCGCCGCCCGCGGCGCCAGATAGCCGCCCCAGGATATTCCCAGAATTGCGACACTGTTGAGATGAAAGTAATCGAGAATGGCCTTTACTGGTTTTTCCCACTCGTAAGTAAAGACGAGGCCATTTTTTCTCGCCTGCCCCTGACCCGGCCCTTCAAATAATAAGATGGTATAGCCCTTATCCGGATATTCTTTTAGGAGCGGATAAAATTCTTCCATAAAGGAATCGTAGCCGCCGTGAATCAGGATAACACCCCGCTCATTTTCTGCCGAATGGAGGTTAGGAGGACTTACAATGTCTGACGAACAGAGATGAGGGGCACTTCCCGGTCTGGCTTTTAAGCGGATTGCAGGCAAATATGTGTTCTGATAGGGAACTTCGAACCTCTCCATGGAATCTTCCCTATATGCCAGGTCAAAGCACTCCCGGAAAAGCCTGTAACACTCTTCTTTTCGGACTGATGTATCAGGGAGGTAAAATTCTGCCATGCGGTAATAAGCGGCTGCATATTTGAAATGCTGCTCCGTGCGGGCTTTTTCAGCTGCGGCCCACCAGGTGGCCGACCAGCTTGCCATATCGGTGATTTTGGAAGCCGCTGCCGTTATCTCTGCCAGTGTCCGGGCATTTTGATCTGCCAGTGTCCGGGCGTTTTCGTCGGTCTGTGACGGCAGTGCAGGCTCGGAGAGGACGGACATCAGTGCGCGGTTGATCTGAAAATTCATCTGCGCATCATTGGAAAAATGAAGAAACATAGTCTGTAAACACCTCCTCGCATCGATGAAGCAGTTTCATATTGACTGCAGCCACTACGGTTCCGGCGGCCACGGACAGAATCAGTTTCCAGACTGGATATTGAAGCAGATGCAGGGCATCCAGAAAGATCAGACAGCAGGGAATCATTGTGAGCAGCGCGGTAATGGCACCCGGAACGTAACTTCTGTATACAAGAGCCGTTCCAATGAGGTGTATGAGAATGAGGTGCAGGATATTGGCGGCCAGGAAGACAAGGCACAATTCATAGTG
>OBXC01000928.1_pt1 | contig 16809 bp, 14 predicted proteins | sample 1538111 | NCBI WGS metagenome assembly OBXC01 (sample SAMEA2580137, study PRJEB22360) | human gut metagenome | biome: human gut; feature: human-associated habitat; material: faeces | place: Denmark | collected 2008/2010
CAAGCCGATGATAACCGCATATTATCTATGATCGACAGATAATATCAGATTATCGTGTGTTTTGGAGCAAAAAGAAAACGGGCTGCCAGTCATCACTGGCAGCCCGTTTTCTTCTTACCCCTCGCTTGCTTGTAGGGGGACGACGGTAATTATTATTTGCTTTTTTGATGGTGTATTTCTTTCAAATCTTGTACTGCAATTTCTGGCTCTAGGGTATGGAACATCATATAATTTCGCTTCATGGTTCTTTCGTTAGCCTGGCGGTAGATTTCCAAGCTGCTTTCCCCGGTCAAGTAGTGCCAATAGCGGTATAAATACCCGATCCAAAAAAGGATCTCTTTTTCATATAGTGCACCTGTAACAGGTAAAGTTGGAACTTCAGATTCTAATTCCTCTAAAAGGTACTCCTCCCCAGACCATTGCATTCGGTTATAGACCGAATCCAGTGATTTAGCCAGTCTGGACCGCATGAATGAAGATATGAAGGGTCCGCTATCATAACACGCTTTCCGGGATAACTCAAACAGCCTACCCTGAACATCGCATATTTTAAGCTGTAAACTATCCATTATACATTCTCTCCTGCTTTGTTCATGATTTCATCGAAATATCGTCCTTCTCTACGATGGATTTTGCATATTTCATTGGCAAGGGAGATGCCCTTGCTCCTGTTCTGCTCACTAACTTCCTGCAGGCAAACTCGTTCCAAATGGGACAACGGCACCTCTTTTTCAATTCTGATCTTTTCGCAGGCGTGCTTAGTGATCGCCACATATTGGCGGCCCAGTTGTAAAGCAGACAAACTCTGAATCAGGGCTATATCTGTTATATTTCCTAAAAAGAAGTTATCCAGCACATAAAACATGCGGTCATTCGCAATGGCACCTATCAGTACATCATTTCCCTGTGCCATTTGTGCGTAGTGCTGATACAAAGGGGTTCCTTTGATCGCCGCCATCTTTCCACGGTAGAACGCTACAAGCATGGCCCAATCGAGGTCAGGGGGGACTTCAAAAACCGACAGATCAGTCAAATCTATGGACAACACATAGAATTTGGCCTGCTCGAAATCACAAATGAGGGTCAGGGGCTGCACCGGATCTGTCCCCATATAGAATCCTCGGCCAAAATCACATTTGTCCCGGCTTATAGGTGCGATCGCGCCAGTCAGGCCGCTCTTGGAGCCATGATAAAGAAGAACTCGATTTGGTACCAGCGAAACAAAAGACTCTTTCCGAATATGGTCCATCACCAGCTCGTAGAGCTGGATGCCGTGATCTGAGCAGAGACGCATGATCTTATCCTGCGTCTTTCTTCCTGGAACTGTACGGCCATTTTCCCATCGATTAACGGTGGCGAACGTCGTTCCGAGAAGATCTGCAAACCGCTCTTGGCTCAAACTAAATGCGCCCCGAATTTCTTGTAGTAACTGCTTCATATCATGTCCTCATCATCTATAACATTTTCATAGATAAAATTATATAAAATGTTATATCCGAAGTCAACTGAATGTCATAGATTTCTATCAGAAAAATGCGCTATTTTTTGCCTCAAAACAGCACTTGCAATAATGCAAAAGAGTAAGTAAAATGTAAAAAGGGAAGACTTTCGATAGATAATCTCTAATTATCAATTATATTGATTAACAAGGTGTGTGAACACACATGGCAGACAAAAAGAGGATACATACGGACGCACAAAAATACAGCAAGGATTTTGAAGACCTTTCTAAGGAGATTGTGGAATATTTGTTTCGGGAAACAAATGTCAAGATCAATAAGACAGCGCCGAGCAAAGACGGCGGATATGATATCATTGTCAGCCGTCGATACAATCATTGTACCCAAAAGGCTTTTTTTGAGTGCAAATTGAGAAAGGAAAACATGAATCTTCGCGATATTGCCGCAAACGCCATTATCGCTTTCAATCAAGGGAGTGTCGCTTTAGTCGCCGTCACCAATCACGATTATACCCCTCAGGCCGGAAGCCAATTTCATTCTTTCCGCAGCCGCACAGTGCTAAATATCAAGATTATAACCGGCGGAGAGTTTTGGGAATTGGTCAAGCGAAGCCACAAGGAAGAAAAAGTATCAGAAGAACTAAAGAGGCTGATCTGCCCCAGCAAGCGAGGCAAAGAAAATGGTTTTGCCTCATTGCGGATTGATTTCGACCGAGATATCATTCAGCAAATCTTTTGTAAGGAGGACTACACCAGTAAGGAAGACGCCGTAATCTCACAAATGTATCCTAAGCAGACAAGGGAACTTATCCAATGCCTTGAGGGTGGTATGGTGGTTGTCGTTACCGGGTATTGGGGTGTTGGAAAAGATGATCTTATCCATGCCGGTATGAGACGATGCAGTAAACAGGTGATTGAAATCGACGCTCAGTTTTCAGCCGCAAAGGACCAGACGGTTTTATCAATTTTGTCGAAAATATGGGGGATTTCTGAACTGAAACTGTTTTCCAGTTTCACAAAAAGACAGGTGGACGAGATTTTACATGAAATAGGCGAGGAAGAAAACGACAAAGAAACTGTCCAAATTCTAATGTCACTTCTGAACGAAGAATATGGCGATAAGAAGAGCAGTGCGGTGCAGAATATGCTGATCGTACAGTATATTGTAAAACTCATGGTCCTCCACAAGGAAACCATTGGATTTTCCGTATATATCAATAATTTGCAGTTTGCCTCCAAAGAAGTTTATGATTTCCTGCTCTACTTTGTCAAGGAAATGCACGAGAGCAAGATCGGATGCGTGCTGCGGTATGAGAAGCCCGAATATCGGTTAGATGGCAGTCTGGCGTTTGTAAAAGAATTGAGACGACTGCCCCGGTGCAAAGAAATATCGCTTGCCCCACTGGGGAATGAGGATGCGGTCCAATATATTAAAACACTTTATCCCGAATTGTCCAACCACACCGCAGATGTGATTGTAACGCAGGTAGGAAACCGTGCCGGAAGCCTGTCCTCTATACTAATGTACTTATTTCAGGAGTACAGTCCTACAGATGAAAAGCGATTGATAGGCATCGTTCAAAACTTGACGGCAAATGACGCCCCTGGCCTGACAGATATGCTGCTTTGTGCATACCAGAGCGAGTATCCCCGCATTTTTGAGACATGCCACCTGCTGGACTGCAGGGTTCCAATCAAAGTGTACCAGTTAGGAGGGAATTCTCCTCAGGACTTAGACAAAATGATTGAGGCAGGGCTTTTCCACTTGGATCAAAACATCATTACAGCGTCAAATGGATTCGTTCGGAACTGGATTCGAAAAATGCATGGAGCTGTATGTTCAGCCTATTCACTATTCTGTGCGGATACGCTGTTAAACAAGCTGGAGGGGGAAAAAGACGAATATCCCATTGAGAAAATCAGTCTCTACTATACGCTGGGAAGAGACAAAGAAGCACTTGCCCTTTTGGATAAAAATCTGCACAAACTCACCAGAGACAAACAATACACCGCTCTCAGCCGGGCCCTTTCCTTAGCAATTAAAATAGCGCATAGGATGAACGATATAGAGCGAGAAGCCGATTATCTCATTCAAACGCTGTATCTGATGACGATTCAAAAGGAGTTGACAGGTGAACTGGCCCAGACAAGAATAGACCGCTTGGCTGACTGTATTGGGTACAAACAAGCACTGCCTTCATATATGCCAGTGGCACTTGCCTTTTTCCGCCTGAAGCGCTCCTTTAAAATGAGCGAGTATACGGACAATTTGCCCTCTGTGCAGAAGGCCCATGACTATTACACAAAATGCATCCGTTTCAGTATGACTGAAAATGAGGGCGATTGGCTTGGACGGCTTTGCGCCTGTTATGCCCTTACGGTAAAATCAACCCAGGGTAACGATGCTGCACTACAGGTGTTTGAGGCAAGCCTTAAAGCGCTACCAAGATCCTTTGAACTTCGCCGGGAATACTTAAGCCACCTGGCCTGCATGGAACTCTTCAACGATCCGACGGGAGCGTTTTTTCACTATCAAGAAATCCTAGCGCTCTTTGACCGGGAGGCACCAGACTCTGCCGAGTTGCCTTTTCACGAGTACGGAGACCTGGCAATGGCCCAGTTGATTGCCGGAAATTTGAGGGAAGCCCGGGAATTAGTCGAAAAAGCTATACGGATCAGTCAATCCAACGGGCTGATAGACGAAGAGGGAAGGAACCTCAACATTAAGGGGTGCATTGAGTTGTGCGCAGGCGAACAGAAAGCAGCGAGAGCGTCTTTCCGAGAGGCTACGGCGACTATGCGCCACGCTGGCTGTCGGCATTATGCATGGCGTAGTGAACTGAACTACATTGAGCTGTGTAGCAAAGAGGTACACGACAGCACCACGATACAAAAAGACCTGGAGCGGCTTTATGACGAATTCAAAGACCTGCTGGCCGACAAGATTGCTTATCTTGCGGCAGACGGCGGAAAGGCGTTCTACCAAACGCGGGAATATCATGCGCTACTAGTTTTCGGTGCGTGCTGGAAGTGCCTAAAGAAGCCCATAATAGCGCAGACCCAACTACCAGAGGATTTCAAATTGAATACTCATACAGAGACATATAGGAATCACCTGAAGCGCTTTTTGGCAGGAAAGGCAGACTTTATGAAATCCCCGTACCTAAAGAACGGATATATCTATCTCGTGGGTTGAGGACGGAACAGGGAAAAAGACTTCCTCCTTTCGGGCAAAGGCATACAGAAAGCCGTTCAGTTCTTGGGGACACTGGGAAAGGAAGGTGCCAATCAACTGCCTTTTCAGTCTCTGCTGCTCTATGCTGAGAGGTACGGCGACCCGGCTGGCCCACACTTCCACTGGAAGGAGCGGCGGGCATTCACAGGGTTTTGAGACTCTGGGAGGCCAATGTAGGTCATCCCCGCCGTGGATAAGAAAGGACAGGCAGGTCGGAACGGCAGCGCAGACTCCAGCGGCCTCCGCCAAAGCAGCGAGTGCGGCATGGTCTCCGTGGGCGTCCCACCTATTGGGAATCAAAAGCAGATTTGGAGAGCATTCCGCAATACACCAAGCCAAGTCGAGCAAAAACATCTCTTTTGTAAGCGGTCCCTCCCGCCCTGTTCGGAGATTTCGCACCGTTCTTCCATCTACAGGGTGATATGTTGTCGACGAGATCGGGCTCGTTAACGGCTTGTCCATAGGTGAATGAAGCAGGCGCAGCAAAAAACTGTGGCTGGGACGCATTCCGGTATCAGCATATCCAAAGTAATAGATATTACTTTCAGGTACGCCAAGCATTGCCAATGCGTTTCGGCTTTCATCATAGCGATGTCGGGCTACACCTCGACCCTGGCGGTCTCCATTTGTGGCAAAGACAACCCTGACCGAAGCTCCGCGGCTTTTGCAGATTTGGATTAATCCTCCCGCACCGAGAATCTCGTCATCCTGATGGGGGGCCAAAATCATGAGGTCCATAGATTACTTTGCGAGCCCGGAGAGAAACTCCAAGGCTAACAGGAATTCCTCAATGAGACCTTTTCGCATCACGATGTGGAGAATAGCGTCATAAAAAAGCCGATAGGACAACGAGGAGAGCACCTGAAGGCGGTTACAGTTTGTGGGGATAATATCCAAAAGCTGGGACAAGCTGCTCAGGCCGCATCCCTCTGTATGGCAGAAGGCGTCAAAGAGTAAATCAGCAATTTCGTATTCTACTATACCTATGGAGCGATTTTCCAAATTTATAGTTTCCCAGTATCCGTTTTCATAGCAAACATGGCGCAGTTTTGCGTCAGTATTGATTTCCGAAACCGCATCTGTGGAGGGGAGTTGTGTTTTTTCCAAAAAGAAGGAAGCGGTTTGGCACAGCAGATCTATTTGGTCCAGCCGGATCGCGGCGGAGTTGTGTGCCAGGATCAATGGCGCAATCCTCCAGCCGACATAGGGAGAAAACAGTCCAGACGCGTCAAAGCAGTAGTCCGGGAAGGCAGCAGACAGATCATCCAGAAGAGTACCGATACTGCACGCACTCTCCATGGCGTTGCTGCGCAGAAGAGTAAGAAACCGCTCCGCCTGTCCTTCCGGCAGCGGGAGGGTCCGCTCTCTCAGGTAGATTATAAAGGAGGGAAGTTCCTCTGCCGTCGGAGGATGGAGAGGCAATTCTCTTAGCAGCAGGAGATGGTGAAAATCATCGTTGCCAATCAAAACGCCGCTTTTCTGCCTGTAATAGGCAACTTTTTCAAATCGGTAGCGTTCAGCGGCGTTGTGGACATAACGGCCGTTTTGCACAGGATTAATAATCGGATCCACCGCGAGGCTCGTAATCGGATGCTTGATAATATATGTTCCCCGATCTCCCTTGATGCGATAGATGTCAGAGCCACACTCTGCCTGTAGAAGTGTTGGTCCGGACAAAATCGTTTCTCCCACTTGCTCTTCAAAAAAGGTGGCCAATAAGTCGTTGGAGAGAGGAATATTCTGATAGGGAAACAGGTGAATCTCCCGGCGGTCAAAATAATTTATGCATGGTTCGTCCGGCGATTGGGTTCGCTGATTCAAAAGTCCGTATGCTTCCAAATGCCTCTTGGTAAAATCCCAGTTTCGCATCACATTAACGGCAGTTTCTTTCGCGTTTGCCCCCAAGGCGTTAGACAAAAACGGCTGTCGGATAAAGTGTTCCATCCGTAAGGCCAACTCCGCAATATCCCCGTGCTTGACCAAAAATCCGTTTTCCCAATTTCGGATCAAATCCAGTGCAAATCCATGGGGGGCAGCGATAACAGGCACTCCTTCGCTCATGGCTTCCACCACAACGCGCCCACCGGGTTCATAGAGAGAGTTTGTAAGCAATACAAGCGTCTTCAGAAGAAGCGTACTTGCTCCTATCGGGTCCAAGCACCCCCACCAGACGATTTTCCCAATACGTTCCAAATCCGGAAGCTCCGGGATCAGGCTCAGCATTTTGGAGTGCATGCAGTCGATTTCAGGGATACCACCTCCAATTAACCAAAGAGGCGGACAAATATCTTTGTTTCTCTGGTACACCTCGTACCATGCGGATAAAATCACATCTACCCCCTTGCTCTTGTCAATGCGGCCAAAATAGGTAAACGCCTTATTTGCCCAGAAGAGGGAATCAGAGTTTGGCAGAGATACCTGATGATGTCTCAACGCTACTGTGGTCTGCGCTTCGGAAGAGATCGCACTATTTAACCGCGGAAACCCATTGAGGTCGTGGGCTGGCAGAGGGAAAGATGGGTGGATATATTGTCCGGCTACAATTATCTTGTCCGGCTCGATGTGGTAAAGGTCAATCAAGTCGTTTCTCTCATCCTGCGAGACGCATAGGATGAACTTTGCTATGTCATAGATATCCTGTTCATAATAAGCACGGTCCTTAACCGGTTCCATCGCTCCCCGGGCAACACGCCCTCTGGAGTTGGAAATTACGCTATGTACCAACGGGATGTGGTATGTCCTGGAGAGCTCTGCTCCAAGGCGGCCACTGTTCCAATAAACACTATGGATGCAAATAGGTAGGGACTCCTGTGTTGCAACGATTTGGCGGATGCTTTTCAAGTTCTCATCATGGTAGTTGCGAAGCAGGGTTTTATCAATAGGCGCGACAGGACCGTTTTGCAGACGGTATATGACGCAATGAGGACGGTATTGCTCTACAGCGGGAAGCTCTTGTAGTGCGCGCCTTGTAATTAGAACGCAATTAACTCTGGCGGCGTCCATCTCATCTAGTAGCTCGCGCATATAGGTATGGGTCCCACCCCATTCATCGTACCCTGGCGGCATGGCTGGATCCGCATGGATCGTTATGATTAGGACATAATCTTTCATCGCTCCTCACCTCTCATGATTGATAATTAGAGATTATCTATCGTTCCAAATGGCAGACTCAAAGGGGACCGTTACAAGGATAGAAATGTCCTGCAACGATCCCCTTTAGATAATGGGTGAGATACCTTTGGATTTAGCCGTCAAATATCCTTTCTGCCGCTGTTAGCACGTCAGTAATGTGGATGAAATGGGCTCGACCTGATATAATGCTTTTTAGAGGTGAAAGGACATCTTGCCTCTCGGATGCAGCTGGCTGAGAAGATCAGCTTGCCGCTGAGCGGCTACATGGGTGTAGATCTGTGTCGTTGAAATGGAGCTGTGACCAAGCAGGCACTGTATATACCGGATGTCCATTCCGGCCTCCAGAAGTGTGGTGGCGAAGGTGTGGCGGAACATGTGCGGCGTGGCTACATATTTCCCAGGCAGCTTCCGCAGGTATTTTCGGATGATCCGCCGTACTGACTGTGGAGAGAGCGCTCTGCCGCGGTCGTTGAACAGGACAGTGCTGGACACTTGGATCTTGCCCCCAAAGGTCTGATAATAAATGCGCATGAGCTCCAGAAGTTCCGGCGTATCGATCTGAATCACCCGCTCCTTTTGCCCCTTTCCATGAATCAGCAGCCTGAGCTTATGAGCCCCAAGCTGGACGGTTTGGGGAGAGAGGGCGCATAGCTCGGAAACCCGGATTCCTGTTCCGAACAGCAGCTCCAGCACGAGAATATCGCGCAGGACAGTTCCGGCTCCCGGATGGTACTCCATATAGGCGGCTTCCAGCAGATCCCGGATAATATGTTCCGGAATGGTGCGTGGGAGTTGCCGCGGCGCCTGGATATGGATTTGCAGTTTTTCAAAGGGATTCTGTGAAATCGTTTCCCGTGTCTCCATCAAACGATAGAAGGCCCGCAGGGAGGCCAGCTTCCGTTTGACTGACCGCGGCGCGAAGGAGTTGTTCAGATATTTGATATACTGGCTCAGCAGGTCCCGGCTGACCTCCGCTCCTCCCATAAAGGCGCGGAACTGAGCAAGGTCGGTTCGGTATGCCTTCAGCGTATCCTGGGACAGCTTCTTTTCGTATTGGCAGATGTCCAAATAACACTCGATCAGGGCTTCAAGATTGTTCATAGTCGATCTCCTCCGTTATAAAAGCTGGAGAACATTATACAATAAAGGAGGATGATTTTTGGGTTGGGCAGCCTGATCCCTTTCCTGCACAGCTTCTAACCGGACTACTGCTCTCTCCACAGGTACGCGTTCGGTGATAATGGGGTTCCCTATGAAAGCGAAACGCACGGCAGATGGATAAAATTAGAATGTTTTTACCTCGTGTCTTTACCTGGGTGCCGACTGGATTAAAAGAGGGCGGGGCTTATGCCTTGTCTCACAAGAACAACACAAAAATCATTTCAAAGAACCAAAACCGTCCATCACAGAATCCTGTGATGGACGGTTTTCCTTTGATCGCCAATATCGATATGAAGTCTTAAAGGAATGCTTTAATTTTACATTCTATCTGTAATAGGAGAGTAAGCGTACTCAATCATTTGAAAAGTTACACTTTTATGATATAATTACTTTAACAGGTCTTGTCCAATTGGAATTTTATGCGGTTGTCAAAAAGATTTGAGGGGAAATAGGAGGCGATCAGTTTGTCGCTTAATATAGTCAAATCAGTATTTCAAAACCTAAATAACGGAAATAATTGGTCATTACAGTTGTTGAATATAACAACATCCAAGAGAACCGGCACTAGTTATAGTAGCCGCCAAATTATATTATCCCCGCCAGAGCGTTTTACTAAATTGTTGACAGATATTTCAAATATCTATACTGGTAATGGCAAAAAATCGCTTGACCTCATTCGCGAGGTGCGTGAATATGATGGCACCACGGATGCACTTACTATCTATAAGCTTGATGCATCCAACAATCTTATATCGTCTGAATATGAAAACTTTGTACAGCAAATTGCTGATCCCGATTCAGAGAATGATCCGTTTGAATATACCTCGGCGTATTTGATCACGGGTCAACTCAAAACCAATGATGAAGATTTCTTAATAAAGTTGGTGTCAATGCAAAATCCTGTTACTACGCTAAAACATAAATTTCTTCACAATAAGGGGACTTTTGTAGAATTGACAGATAAGGTCCTCTCACTTCGCCCCACTATGGATTTGCTGATTGTAAACAGTACGGTGTACTTTTTAACGCTATCTGGTGAAAATCTCTTTAATATGGCTCGATCGTATAAAGCGGTCTGCCAGCAGAAGGTCACCTCTATTGAGCAGGCCGGCATTATCAGCGGCTTTGATGAGTTTAGGGTGGTAGCAGGATCTGGACACAATCCAAGGCGGTTTGTTGGATTTAGTGAGAGCAGGCTAACCGCACTGAAACGAAAAAACACTCGGCTTTCTATGTCAAAACAATTTAATATTCCTTTAGATGCTACTGGAGAGAAATTTGATGCTTCTGTTGAGGGTGCTGCAGAAAAAATTGTAAAATTACTTTGTAACAAAGGAATGGTTGACCCGTTTGAGAAAAACGCCGTTGAGGTTGATGGTGCACGGCAATGGCGTTGATTACGAGGTGCTGATATGTCAATCGTAGCAGGTTTCAGCATGTACTTTCTGTCATTTCTACCTTTGTGGATTTCGGTACTGTTCATAGATATAAAGAGCATAGCGGAGGGGCAGCCTCACATTTGGACAGAGCGAATCAGCGTTATTCTGATTTTGGCCATGACATTCATCTCATTGGTTGTTCTTATGGTATCTATGAACTCCAGGAATAAAAATGGGAGTCAGGTATACACAATTATTGAGGCAAAGGAGGAAAAGGCAATAACTGCAGAATTTTTGCTCTCTTATATTTTACCCTTATTTGCATTTGATTTCACAGTATGGGACGGGGTTGTGCAGTTCCTTATCTTCTTCCTTGTTTTGGCTTTTCTGTCCATACGACACAGTCATTTCAGTGTTAATATATTACTTGAATTGCTAAAGTACCGTTTTTACTCTTGCAAGTTAAAGAATAGTGACGGAGCAGAAATCGACAAGACTATAATCTGCCAGCAAATTCTTTCGGCCCAAAGAGGCAAGAAAATACGAATTAGGTCGCTTAATAATGAGTACTCCGTAAAAGTCACCGACACAGAATAGCGAATAGCCTACATAGTGTGCTGATTTTCTGTATGGGCTATTTTTGTTTTTCCAATTGAAAAAGGTCAGCAAAATTTGCTTATCACGCAAATCTCTAAGTTCGATCCTTTGTAAGGAGCCATCTTTTTTAATATGACGATACACTGGATACTACGAAAAGCGCATAAAGGAACAGGCGGGTACTGCATCTACAAGATCCCCTGCCCTTAAACTTTATATATGTCCTTATTAGAAGGGACCTTTTGCTCCGCCCCTCTTTATGATTTAGAAAGAGGGGCGAAAGCTATACACGGAAGGCCCCCCTGAAATGGGGGTGATAGGACCACCAGGCAGGTGAGGAATGTGCCCTATGATTCTAATATTATTACCATCTATCAGAGCCGGGCTGGGAAAATCTTTATCCAGGCGCCCATGCGTGAACAGCAGGCATTGGATATTGCGAGTCTAATCAAAGAAGGCCATATTGTGGTGCTTAATCTGGAACGATGCGGCTCAGCGGAATCCCAAAAATTGCTGGATTTTATATCTGGGGCGTCCTATGCCAGAGAGTATAAAATGAACAAGATTGCGGCTTCAACCTATCTGATAGCACCACCAGAGGTCGCGGTCATCAGCTTGATAGACTAGGCTATATAGATGAATCTCACAATTTCTATGGATGAAACATACAAACGAGAACCGGGAAAAATAAAAAAGGTCCCGTCCGGCATCTGAACCGGACGGGACCTTTTTGTGTTTATGTGATTCTAGTATGTGAGGGTGAGGAGGAACTGGATGCTATACCGGATGTCTGCCGTCCTCCTGCATCGGAACCAGCAGATACCCCATCGCCTCCAGCCATTCTTTTGCCGGGTACTCCTCGGCGGAGATCCGTCCAAGGGCGTCCAGTATCGGGCGCCGGTATGCTGGTGTTCTCAAATCGGAAAGACAGGCACAGCCGCTCATCCGGGCCAGCCGGTCCAACAATCCCATCTGCCGATCCATTTTTACCACCTCACCACTTGGAGAGAATCCGGCCATAGATCATGCTGCGTTCAAAATTGTGCTTGGTAATCACAATGATTACCGAATCACCCACATGAAATTCACGGTCTCTCTGCTGCGCGGAATACCTGCACAGGCACACAGAATCATCCGGCAGGGTGCAGAATACGCCCCCGCCATATTTTCCACTGATTGTGGCCTGCCGTCTGCTGTTGACGGGATGGCGCTTGATGGCTCCCTGGAAGGGGTTTACGGTGGCGGCCTTGACGGAAATGTTCATCAGCTGCCGGTAGGGGTCATATTCCGTCAGGACGCACCGGAGCTTCTGGCCCGGGCGGTAGCGTTCCCGCAGGTCAGGGGTTGCGGTATAGGTCAGATCTGCCTGCTTGAGCGTCATGTCCCGGCCGCCACACTCGACCATGCACAGCCTGGGGCCAACGGATACCACCCGACAGGTCAGATACTCACCGATTTTGTGGCCGTTCTTTTCGGCGTTGAAATAGTGCTGCCTGGCGGCCAGGCCCAGCTTCCGGGAGGCGATAGCCACGCCGCCCTCACGATCTACATCCAGGATCACATAGTCGATCTCCGCGCCTGCCATGCCACGCAGGACGTGGGAGGGCCGCTCCGAGCCGGGCTGCCAGATCTCCGTCTCCGGGATCAGAACTTTGACCCGGTAGGCGATGACGACCGCACAAAGGATTTCCCTGTACTCGATCCGCTTGGTGTCCCGGTCCCTGACCTTGAAGGAGTGGGTGTCGATGCCAACGACAGTCCCGGTCAGAATCGTCCGGGAGCGGAGAGACGCATAGATCTCGTTCCACTCCTCGCGTTCCTTGTCTGTCAAATCTCGATCCAGCTTGTTCAGATCCAGGTCGGAGAGGGAGGGCCTGCCCTCCAGGGGCTTGTCCCTCAACTGGTCCGTCTGGGCGGTGCCCTTCACCTCCGCCTTGGCCCTGCTGCTTTTCTCCCTCCGCGTCCTGGGGGCCCGCCTGGCTGCCTCTTTGGGGCCGCCAGCCGCCGGGCCGTCCGGCTCCGCGCCGGCACTCTGCTCAGCCGCTGCGCCGTCAGCCTGCGGCTCGGGGATGCCGGATTCTTCCGGGAAACCGTCGGGCTGTTCCAGAGCTTCACGATCCATGGCCTCCTCAGTGGCATCTTCCGCCTTCCCGACGCCTTCCGGGGATGTTTCGCCGCCGCTTTCGCCGAGGTCCGCATCACCTTCAGCGGGCTCCTCCTGCTTTTTCTTTCTGCCGTGCTTCCGTGCTGGCTTTGTCCCAGCTGGCTCTGCGGTATCCGCCCCTACCTCCGCCGCGGCCGTCTGCTCCTGCCCGGCAACGGAGCCGCCTTCTTCCACAGGACCCAGCTCCTCAGATGTATCCTGAATACCGCTGGTATCCGCGGCCTCATTCTCGGGCGCATCCTGGGTGACGCCGCCATCCGCTGCTTCGTTCCCCACCATATCCGATCCGGTCCAATCGCGTTCATTCATGTAGTTCATACTATGTCTCCTTTCTGTTGTGTCGATTATTTTGGTGCTCTCGTGCAGATGCCACGCCCTATATCAGCGTCCGGCCTCACCCCCTTTATAGAAATGTAGCTTCCCGGCCTGGCGCACTACGAAATAGCAGTTCTGGCGGACCGTAATCGCTCTATGCTGTCCCAAATCGTCCAGACGCAGGAGCAGGGTAGTTTCCGGCGTAAGCTGATTCAGAAGCAGCGATACCTCCCGCTCATGCCCCTGCCTGACGATCATGACGGCGTAAGAGTCGATCCAATCCTCCCCGCGCTGGAGGAGAAAGGAAAGCTTGCAGGGCGGGTGGCGGCTCACGTCCAGGAGCCTGCGCCCGGAAAGCGCCAGCATAATATCCAGCGCCTCCAGCATCTCCGGGTCCGGCTGCTTTTTCAGCATCTCCGGGGAACAGAGAAGCTGCCCGGAGAAAGCCAGCTCGCCGGCATAGCGGAGCTGCCGGATTAGGGCCTCCGCCTGACCCTGGGTTTTGCGCGGGTCAAACAGGCGGAGCAGGGGAAGGGCCTGGTCCGGACGGATGAAATCCGTCTGCCGCAGGACAGACAAAAAGAATTTTTGATCTTCAAATAAGTACACAATGCGTCAACCCCCTGTATTTTCCGGCCCGTTGTGCCCAGCACGCAGGCTGTTGATGTAAGGGTCGATCATCACATCACAGTGAGCCTCATTGATGGAGCTGAAGATGACCTGCATAACATAGGCAATGGGGTTTCGGACCTCTCTGCGGTTATTTTTCAGCTTTCCGGCCACTACCTGGAGCATGGTTCCATCCAGATCCCAAAGGCGGGAGCGGATGTTCGCCTGTGGGAGCACGGCCTTTCCCACCCGCAGGCCGTCAGAATAGAACAGGCGTTCAATGGCTGTTTCAAATACCTTTGCGTCCTCCGGGTCAAAAATCCACAGGTCGCAGTTGTTCAGAATCTGTCTCAGCTGTGCCTGTTCCTCCGTCCGATCCATCGGAGAGGCGCTGTATCCGCCGCCCCTTCTCGAAGAAGCCTGCTGGCGCTGGATAGATTGACTTGACTCAGTATGAGTCCCATCAGTATGACTTGGATCAGTATAACTGGGGTGCGAAACGGGTACTTCTGGATGTGCCGTTTCCGTACTTGCAGAAGTGTCTGTTTGGGATTTCTTCAAGTGCTGTTCCAGCACTTCTTGCCTGGGCGCGGACGGACCGGCGCCATGCTGCTGTGCTTGAAGAAGTTCCGTTTCCGCACTTCTTGTGCCGGCTTCCTCTGCCGGCGGAGCCCCAGCTGCCTCATGCTTTTTTGAGACAAAGGGGGCGCTGCTGTTGCGGCACTCCTGGTGCTCCACTAGCGCAAGATAGATCTGATTGGCGTCGCCCCGACCGCACCGGCGCTCCCAGATCAGCCCCGCGGCAGACAGCTCTTTCATGGAGTCAATGACTTTGCGGTAGCTCACCTGCATCTCATCGGCAAGCGACTTCCTGGTGTAGATGATAAAGACCTCGCCCGCGTCGTTGATCCAGCCGTTGAGCCTGGAGAGCTGAAAACGGTTGAGCAGGAAGGTATAGGCCACCTTGGCCTCAAGGGACAGGACCATATAGCGCGGGTCGGTAAACAGCCAGCGGGGCATCTGCAGGTGATAGACGCTCTGCACATCGCCCAGCTTCATAAGCCGGAACGCGGGCTTTTGTGTCATAGGCGCAGCCTTCACAAACAATTCCTCCTCGCCCCGCCGCCATATGCGCCCTGCCCGCGCGGCGCGCCGCATAGATGGCGGGGATTGATTTTTTCATCGTTCTTCATTACAATAAAAAGCACAGCCTGCGCTGTGATTGGAAATACGCTTGGATTGGGATGTGTCTCTTATGAATCAAAAAGAACTTGGCGAACTTCGTCGCCGTTTCCGCCCGGATAAAAGTGCGGTAAGCCGTGTGTACGGCTGCTACGTCAACAGCGGACGGGAAATCATCTCCTACCTGGACGAGTCTCTGGGCCGGATGCCCCAGGAGGAGGCCGAAAAATATCTTGGCCTTCTGAAAAAAGCATTGTCCGGGACATTGGGAAAAAACCTGATTGATATTGTCTTTTCCACCGAACAGGTGATGAATAGCTCGGAGCACCAACTGCTCTCTCAGCTTCGCTCTTCCGCCCTGATGGATGGAGCGGCCCGGGATGCCTTTTATCAAAAGGTGATTGAAAGCCTGGATATGGGAGAGAGCAATTACCTGATCCTTCTGGCGCATGACGCATACGATGTTCCGTGCCGGGGAAAGGATGGCGAGTCCCAGGCTGACGGCTCCGACGAGGTGTTCCAATACATTGTCTGTGCGATCTGTCCGGTGAGGGAGGGGAAGATGGAGCTGGGCTTTTTCCCAGGGGAAAATGAGTTCCATAGCTGTGCCCAGGGGCAGGTCGTGGCGCCTCCGGAGCTTGGTTTCCTTTTCCCTGCCTTTGATGACCGGGCAGCGAACATCTATAACGCGCTGTTCTATTCCAGAAAAGCGGATGAGCTCCATCAGGAATTGATCGATGCGGTCTTTCATACGGAGCCCCCCATGTCGCCCGCAGAGCAGAAAGAGGCGTTCCAGAGCGCGCTTTGCGACTCGCTGGAGGACTGCTGCAATGTTGAGGTCGTCCAAGGCGTCTACGAACGGCTGAGGGAGGCCATTGAGCAGCACAAAGAGAGCAAAAGTCCGGAGCCCCTGACGCTGACAGTGGGAGAAATCAGCTCCATCCTGCGCGACTGCGGCGTACCGGAGTCCAAGGCGGAGGTGTTTGGAGAAAAATGCGGGGAATCATTCGGCGCCGGTGCAGTACTAAATCCCGCCAATCTCATTGACAGCAAGCGTTTTGAGCTCAAAACCGCTGACGCCGCGGTATCTATTGATCCGGAGCGCAGCTATCTGATGGAAACCCAGGTTATCAACGGCCGGAAGTATATTCTTGTGCCGGCTGACGAGGGCACGGTGGAGCTGAACGGATTTCCTGTTGGCATCGCCGGCGGAGAGAATGTCCAGTCATAGGGAGAATAGGGGGAATGGGACGGTCGCGGCGTTTTCTGCCTGCGGCCGTCCCGTTTCTGCATTAAGGCGGCGGGCCTCCTATATTCTCTGGCATGGTTTCCATCAGCTCCAATGCGCGGTAGGGAGCGGTTTCCGCCAATTCGTCGGCGTCCTCTTCCGCATCGCCCTCCAGAGCGCACAGGCTGGAGTCCATCAGGCCGTAGAAATACTGCGGCTCACTGGCTGGCCGCCTCTTTTCTCTCCGAACCTCCCGTTCATGCCCTGTTTCCAGGGGAGATGAGGCAACCGGGGGAGATGGGGCGACCGGGGGAGATGAGGGCGCCTGGGGAGGCGGGGCATCAGCCG
>OBXC01000934.1_pt1 | contig 16684 bp, 20 predicted proteins | sample 1538111 | NCBI WGS metagenome assembly OBXC01 (sample SAMEA2580137, study PRJEB22360) | human gut metagenome | biome: human gut; feature: human-associated habitat; material: faeces | place: Denmark | collected 2008/2010
CTCGGCAGTAGCAGAGCCTAAAATAGCTAAAATGCTATCAGAAAATCAAGTAAGGTATGCAAGGATAGAATCTAATGGTGCAGGTGATGTTATAGCTAGAAATATTAAACGGATTTTAAGAGAGGATTTCAATTATGCATGTAACATTACAAGCTTTCATCAAAAAGTAAATAAAGAGTCAAAGATACTCTCACAAGATATGTGGGTTATGAATAACTTACTATTTCCTACAGATTGGTCGAGCAGATGGAAAAGCTTCTATGGTGCTATGACAATGTTTCTAGCAGACTTTAAGCAAAATGATCATGATGATGCACCAGATTGTTGTTCTGAAATCGCATTACAATTTAGTAAGTCAAAAGGAATCTCATTTTTTACAGATTAGAGGTGAAGTAAATGGAATTGGAAGTAGCAAAAAAGCTAATTAAAGAATATACGGCAGGTCATTCAGATATGGTTGTAAAGTCAATGATTGCTGAAAGGTATTATAATAGCGAAAATGACATATTGAATATGCCGAAGAAAGAGGATAGCAATAAAAATCCATTACATAATGCAGATAATCGTATTCCTCATAATTTTCATGGATTATTGGTTAATCAAAAGGCTGCTTATATGTTTACATCAGCCCCTCTGTTTGACGTGGGTAATCAATTAGCTAATAGCAAAATAACAGAAGTATTAGGAGACAAGTGGGCAAAAGTTTGTAAGAAGTTGTGTGTGAATGCTTCAAATAGTGGTATTGCATGGTTGCATTTTTGGATAGATGGTGAAGGTCAATTCCAATATGGTGTTGTGGATAGTAAGCAGGTCATACCAGTGTGGGAAAATGATTTAGAAGAATCCTTATTAGCTGTATTAAGAGTTTACGCTAAAATAGATGAGTCTACAGGTGATAGATACGATATCTATGAATATTGGACAGATAAGGAATGCCAAACATTTAGGAAGTTAGCTGGTTCTACAGTAGATGAAGGATTGGAAGCTTTTTGTATGTTCAGCACTTTTTTATTTGATACAAGTACAACTGAAGAATCAGATCTGCTTGCACATGAATTTGAAGTAGTGCCTTTTATTCCATTTCTTAATAATGACTTACAGTCAGGTGACTTAGATAACATCAAACAGCTTATAGATACTTATGATAAAACTTATAGTGGTTTTGTTAATGATCTTGAAGACATTCAGGAAATTATTTTTGTACTCAGTGGATATGAAGGTGAATCTTTGTCAGGATTTCTTAATAATATCAAAAAGTATAAGTCAATTAAGGTAAATGGTGGTGATGGTGGGGCAGTCAGTACACTGACGATAGATATTCCAGTAGAAGCCAGAGATAAACTTCTTACAATGACAAGGAAAGCAATCTTTGAACAGGGGCAAGGAGTTGATCCGGATCCTCAAAATTTTGGAAATGCCTCAGGAGTAGCTTTAAAATATCTTTATTCGTTACTTGAATTAAAAGCAGGATTAATGGAAACAGAGTTCAAGCTAGGGTTTGGAACATTAATCCGAGTGATTTGCAAATACTTTAATATTGAATGTAGACAATTAGTCCAGACATGGACGAGAACAGCCATTCAAAATGATCTAGAACAGTCGCAGATTTGTCAAAATAGCCTTGAAGTTGTTTCTAAACGTTCTATTAGAAAGGCCCATCCTCTTGTAGAAGACATTAGTCAAGAAGAAAAACAGATTAAAGCAGAAGAACAAGAGGAAGAGGAAAAGATGAACGATTATGAGGGCGCATTTAAGAAGTCAAAAGGCGTTGATGTAGATGAAGAATAGTGATTATTGGAAAGAACGATTCGAGCAGCTTAACGAGTCTTTACTTAATAAGGGAGAAGAGTATTATAAATCACTAGATAAAGAATATCGTAAGGCTATGAATACAATAGAGCTTCAAATAAATAACTGGTACATGAGAATAGCAAATAACAATGAAATTAGTATGGCAGAAGCTAAGAAGTGGCTTAGGGAAAAAGAACTTGAAGAATTTCAATGGACTGTTGAAGAATATATTGAGAAGGGTAAAACACTTAAGTATTCAGATGAATGGATGACAGAGTTAGAAAATGCTTCAGCTAGAGTACATATTAGAAGGTTAGAAGCTTTAGAAATACAACTTAAACAAACGGTTGAAGAACTTTATCAAAGGCAGTATGAGGAATTAAGTGAAAGACTTAAAGCTATATATGGAGAAGGCTATTATCATACAGCTTTTGAAGTTCAAAGGGGATTTAATATTGGGTGGTCCATACCAACATTAGATTCTAATAAAGTTGAAAAGGTACTTGCTAAACCATGGACAAGAGACGGTGTTAATTTCAGTGATAGAATATGGAACGCAAAAGATGATTTAATCAACACTTTGCATACCGAGTTAACCCAAAGTATCATTATGGGAAAAGCACCAGATAAAATAATTGCTAAAATAGCTAAAAAATTTAATACTAGTAAAACAAGGGCAGGGCGGTTGATAATGACCGAGTCTGCTTTTTTTGCATCTGCAAGTCAAAAAGATTGTTTTAATGATTTAAATGTAGAGGAATATGAAATATGTGCAACATTAGATTTACGTACTTCAGAGATATGCCGTGACATGGATGGGAAAGTATTCAAGATGAGCGATTATGAGCCTGGAGTAACAGCACCTCCTTTCCATTGTTGGTGTAGAACAACAACTATTCCATACTTTGATGATAATGTTGGTGAACGCATTGCTAGAAGCTCAGATGGAAAGAGTTACTATGTACCTAATAATATGACATATCGTGAATGGTATGAGAAGTATGTTAAAAGCAATCCTGATGAGTTATTAGCAGAAAAGAAATATCAAAATAGGCATGCGGATAAAAAGCAGCATGCAAGTTATCGGGAAGTCTTAGGTAAAGGAGTTCCTCGGTCTCTTGATGAGTTCCAAAACTTAAAGTATACTGATGATGAGAAGTGGGAAAAGTTAAAAGATAAATTCAAGGTTGAAAATGTATTCAATAGAATTGTTCAAGAGTCAGCGAACTTACATATTAAAGGTATTCCTATTAAAAATATACAAAGAATTAACATAGAGCAATTTGAATATGCAGAAGTTCATATTAATAGTGAGCGATTACATGGGGTTCCCAAATCGATGGCTCAACAATTTATAAATGAGGCACAAGTAGCCTATAGTAGGTGGAATGGACAAGTTACAGTTTATGTTTCTCAAAAGGGTTGTACAGGTGTAAACCTAAGTAAAAAGACTGTAAGTACTGCTTATAGAAGTGAAGAATATGATGAAAAGTTTAAAAAGATATTGGAGGCTGTAGACAATGATAAGATGTCCGATTCTTAATCAGGAAATAGATATTGGAGAATGTGTAACAATTGTAGATGTTTGTGATGGATGCCTAAAGAATAGTGTCTTAGTAGAAAATATTACAGAAGTGGAAAATTGGAAAGAAATTTGTAAAGCATGCGAATATCATGAAAATTAAAATAGCACCTTACTTAGAAAATGAGTAGGTGCTATTTTTATGCCCTTTTTAAAGGTTTGTAGGGCATAAAGAACAAAGGAACTCCTAACTGGGAGCAACCAGTATAAATATGCTATTGGAGGTAATAGAAAATGGAATGGTTAAAAAAGATTTTAGAATCAGCAACAATTACAGATGGGAAGTTAGATATTGAAGCACTGATGAAGCAAATCAATGTAGAATTTCCTAAGAATGCAGTACCTAAAGATACTTTTAATGGGGTAAATGAGCAATTAAAGACAGCTAATGCCACTATTAAAGATAGGGATAAGCAGATTGAAAAGCTTAAAGAAGTTGATCCTGAAAAACTTCAAGAAGAGATTACAAGACTTCAAGGTGAAAATAAGGCACAGGCTCAGGCAGCGGATAAAAAGTATCAAGCACTTGTGAGAGAAACTGGTCTTAAAGAAGCACTTAAAGCAGCAGGCGTAAAAGATGTTGACTATCTTATCTACAAACATGGTGGTGTAGACCAATTTAATTTTGATAAAGATAGCAAAGTGATTGGTCTTGAAGAAATACTTAAGCCTTATAGAGAAAATCAAGATATGGCACATCTATTTCCAACAGGTGAAAAGAAAACTTATTACAATCCAGTAGGTGGAAAAGGAAGTTCGTTTGCTAATCCTTGGGCAAAGGAAACATTTAATCTTACAGAGCAAGGCAAATTATTTAAAGAAAATCCTGCACAAGCTAAAGAATTAGCAGCATCAGCAGGTATAAATCTTAATATTTAAAGAAAAGGAAGTGTAAAATATGGCAATTACAAAATTAAGTGATGTAATCGTACCGGAGTTATTTAATCCTTACGTAATTAATAAAACAATGGAAAAGTCAGCGCTTGTACAAAGTGGCATTATTACAACAAATGAAGAGTTTAATAAACTAGCAAGTCAGGCAGCACCTACGGTTAATATGCCGTTTTTTGATGATTTAACAGGAGAATCTGAACAAATTATTGAAGATGCAGATTTAACACCAGATAAAATTACTTCTAAAAGTGATGTAGCAGCAATTATTCGTAGAGCTAAAATGTGGGCAGCTACTGATTTATCAGCGGCACTAGCTGGTACAGATCTAATGGCAGCGATTGCAAGTCTCGTTTCAGGATTTTGGGCAAGAGATATGCAAAAAGAATTAATTGCTATTCTTAATGGTATATTTGGTACCTTTACACCAAATGAGGGTAGTGCTACAACAAGGCTTGCATCGAACATTTTAGATATATCCTCTGGATCAGGGGCAGCGGCTAAATGGTCAGCAAGTGCATTTATTGATGCTCAACAATTATTAGGGGATGCACAATCACAATTAACAGCAATTGCAATGCATAGTGCTACTTATTCAAATCTTAAAAAGCAAAATCTGATTGCGACAGAACATCCAAGCATGGATGTATCGTTTGAAAGTTACCAAGGTAAAAGAGTTATTATTGATGATGGTTGTCCAGTAGTAGGATCAGGATCAAATCAAGTATTTACTTCTTACTTATTTGGTGAAGGGGCCATTGCATTAGGAAATGGTTCCCCAGTAGGTTTTGTACCAACAGAAGTTGACCGTGATAAGAAAAAGGGGTCAGGAATTGATTATCTTATTAATCGTAAAACAATGATTCTTCATCCTCGTGGTGTTAAATTTACTAATACAAATGTAGCTAAGGCAGAAGGCCCAAGTCGAGCTGAGTTACAAGATGCTGAAAACTGGTTACCAGTATATGATCCAAAACAAATTCGTATTGTAGCATTTAAACATAAAATTGGCTAGGATGTGATTATATGCCTGGTTTAGACTTAGCAAAGTTTAAAAAACTATTAGGAATAGAAAGTATGGATAACAGTAAGGACTTTGAACTTCAATATATCTTAGATGATGTAGAGGTCAGGGTCCTTGATTACTGTCATATAGAAGAGTTACCAACTGGATTAAAGAGTACATGCTATAGAATGGCCATTGACTTATATAGAAATGAAAACATTGGACAAGAAGAGCGTGATACAGTTGTTACATCTTTAAGTGAAGGGAATACTTCTACGTCATTTAAAGCAAAAGAGCAGGATAAAGCTTATCTAGAGTCTATTCTAAAAGACTACAGACTGCAGCTAAACAGATATAGGAAGTTGGTGTGGGAATGATAAATAAAGCAAGAACTAAAGCACGTAAAGCTATAGAAATGCTTTATGAGCATATGTGTACAATAGTTGAATATGAAAAGATCAAAGATCCCATTACTAAACAAACAAAGTTTGGTGAAAATATAGTCCTTGAAAATCAACCTTGTAAATTATCATTTTCCACAACTAAAGCATCCGATCAAACAGAGTCTTCTAATCAGGTGCAACAAGTAATTAAGTTATTTATTGCACCTGAAGTTGAAATTAAGGAAGGTTCAAAAATTGTAGTTGTTCATAATAATAAGTCCAGTATGTATAAAAATAGTGGAGTCTCTTCAATTTTTCCCACACATCAAGAAATAGCATTAGAACTATTTAAGGAGTGGGCATAATGGCTAGATGGGGGAACTGTGATTATAGGCAACTTCAGAGATTACAACAAAAGCTTAATAAATTACAATCAGGTGATGTAGATGCATTTTGCAAAGGTTGTGCCAAAGAACTAGCAGCTAGACTATTGACCAAGGTTATTAAACGTACACCAGTAGGGCAATATGATATAGGCGCTGGTAAGGTAGGAGGTACTTTAAGAAGGGGATGGACAGCTAAAAGTAGCAGAGAAGCTGAGTTATCAACTGTATTTAATGCAAAACCAACAAATATAAGAGACTATGTAGATACACTTCAAATAAGTAAGAGTGGTAGCATGTATCAAATAGAAATAATCAATCCTGTTGAATATGCTCCTTATGTAGAATTTGGGCATAGAACTGCTAATCATAAAGGTTGGGTGCCAGGGAGATTTATGCTGACTATTTCAGAGCAAGAGTTAGAAAGTCAAGCACCACAAATATTAGAAAGAAAAATCAAACGGTATCTGGAGGGGATTTTTAGTGATTAATAAAATAATTATAGGTATATCCCAAAAACTAGATGCTGAGTTTAATGGGATTGACATTTATATAGATCAAATTAAGCAAGGGTTGGTATCACCTTGCTTTTTTATTATGCTTTTAAAACCTGAAGAAAGTCAGGTAATGGGTAATAGATATCATCGAGAACATAGCTTTGATATACATTATTTCCCTAAGCTAGATAGTACCTCTGAACTTTATGCAACATCAGATAGGCTCATGGATGTCTTGGAGTACATAGAGTTTGACGGTGGATTACTTAGAGGTACTAAGAGGCACAGTGAAATCATAGATGGTATTTTACATTTTTTTATTAACTACAATTTCCATATCATTAAAGAAAAGGCTAATGATCCGTATATGGAGCAGCTTAAGGTGGAAGGAAAGGTGAAGCAAGATGGCAACAACTAAAAAAGATACAAAGTTTACTAAGAGTCAGTTAGTTAAAGCAAAGCGATACTCGGAAAAAGTAGATTTGCTTAATGTCTTACTTCAAGATGGACAAAGTTACACAATTAAAGAAGTAGATGCATTAGTAGAGAAGTTTATGAAGAAAGGGGTGAAATAGATGGCATTAGGTGGTGGTATATTTCTGACACAAAATAAAAAGCTGCCAGGTACATACATTAACTTTGTAAGTGCTAATCGTGCAAGTGCTAATGTTAGTGACCGTGGTTATGCAGCTATGCCACTTACTCTGGATTGGGGAGTAGATGGTGAAGTATTTACTGTAGAGGTAGCTGACTTTCAGAAAGAGTCATTAAAAATATTTGGTTACGACTATACAGCAGACCAGCTAAAAGGTCTTAGAGATTTATTTAAGAACATTAAGACACTTTACGCTTATAAGTTAAATAAAGGTGTTAAAGCATCAAATACCCTTGCTACAGCAAAATATAGTGGGATTAGAGGAAATGCCATTAGTATTAAAGTAGAGGTAAATGTTGATGAAGAGAGTAAATTTGATGTGACTACATTATTTGATGGCATTGAAGTAGATATACAAACAGTATCAGCAATGACAGAGCTTGTACCAAATGGCTATGTAGGAGAGTGGAAGACAGAAGCTGTGTTAGAAGCTACAGCAGGTATGCCTATGACAGGTGGCGCCAATGGGGAAGTAACTGGTACAGACTATCAAACTTTCTTAGATAAGGTTGAATCATACAGTTTTAATACTTTAGGTTGTTTATCTACAGAAAGCTCTATCAAAGACTTATTTACTCAATTTACAAAACGTCTGCGTGATGATATGGGTGTTAAATTTCAAACTGTACTCTATAACCATAAGGCAGACTATGAAGGGATTATTAACGTGAAAAATAAAGTCCTAGATGATGGCGAACTTGAATCGAGCGCTATCTATTGGGTAACGGGTGCAAGTGCTGGATGTGCTGTCAATAAGTCTAATACGAATAAGACTTATGATGGTGACTTCATGATTAACGTAGATTATAAACAGAGTCAACTTGAAATGGCTATTGAAGATGGTGAGTTTATATTTCATAAAGTGGGGGATGAGGTCCATGTACTCAATGACATTAATTCATTCACTAGTATTACAAAGGATAAAAATTCAGATTTCCAAATGAATCAGGTTATCCGAGTACTTGACCAAATTGCTAATGATATAGCCGTGCTGTTTAATAGACAGTATATCGGTAAGGTTCAAAACAATGTATCAGGTCGCATTTCATTTTGGAATGACCTAGTGACTTACAACAAAGAACTTGAAAAGCTACAAGCTTTAGAGAATGTTGTAAGTGATGAAATCATTGTTGAAAAGGGTGATAGCAAGGATTCGGTTGTAGTAACTAATCCAGTTACACCAGTTTGTGCAATGGCTAAATTATATATGACAGTAGTTGTATCTTAGGAAGGAGTGAAGTAAATGGGACAAACTATGCATGCAAGGGATACAGTATCTGCAAGTTTAGCAGAATGCTTTGTAACGATTGATGGTAATCGTTATAACTTTATGCAAGCCATTAACTTAGAGGCTAAGTTTGAAAAGACTAAGACAGAGGTACCTATTCTAGGTAAAACGGGAAAAGGAAATAAAGCAACAGGATGGAAAGGAACAGGTTCATGTACTTTCCACTACAATACGTCTATTTTTAGAGAATTATTTATGCGCTTTAAAGAAACAGGTGAAGATATTTATTTTGATATTCAAGTAACAAATGAAGATCCGACTTCTAGAGTGGGAAGACAAACCATTATTTTAAAAGATTGTAATTTAGATGGTGGAATACTTGTTAAATTTGATGCTGATGCTGAATATTTAGATGAAGATATGGATTTTACATTTGAGGATGTAGAAATGCCTGAGAAGTTTAAGGTATTAGAAGGAATGCTATAAGAATTGAGAGGAGAATGAAAATGAGTAATTTAAGTTTTTTCTTAAAACAAAATGTAGAACAAGAAGAAAATGTGAGATATGTAGCGAGCAAGAGATTTAAGGATGATAAAGGTAATCCTCTTGAATGGGAATTGAAAAGTATTACACCTGAAGAGGATGATACAATTCGTAAGTCTTGTACAAAGAGAGTACCAGTTGTGGGTGGTAGAAAAGGGGAATATACAAAGGATGTTGATTCTTCTAAATATATGGCCACAGTGGTTACAAGATGTGTAGTATATCCTAACTTAAACGATAAGGAGCTACAGGATAGCTATGGTGTAATGGGAGCCGAACAACTTGTAAAAACCATGCTTAAACCAGGTGAATACATAGATTTGGTAAACAAAGTTCAAGAAGTAAATGGCTATGATGTGACACAAGAGGAATTAGTAGAAGAAGCAAAAAACTAATTGAGGGAGGCGATAGAGAAAGTAACTACGCTTACTATTGCCTCCATAAGTTCCATTGGAAACCAAGCGAGTATCTTGCACTAAGTAGAAGAGAAAAAGCTCTTGTAGAGGCAGCTATTGATATTAAGTGTGAGAATGACAAAGAGAGAGAAAAAGAACTAAAAAGAAAGCAAAGATAGGAGGGCGTTATGGCGACAATAAGAACAGCTATCATGGTAGAGGATAGAATGTCGAGTGCTTTTAGGGCAATGAATAACGCCCTTAATATCGTTGTGAATAGTTTTGCAGATTTGCAAGATGCTACACATCAAGGAGTTGATGTATCGAGTATTCAAGCAGCAAGGACAGAACTAGCAAGGGCAGAAGCTACTTTAACTCAAGTAGAAGATAGCATTCGGTCAGCGACACAGCAACAAGAAAACTTTAATAGGACTGTCCAAAATGGTGGTAGCGGCATGGAGAGGCTTGTAGGCAAGGTAAAATCACTAATAGGTACTTATGTTGGTATGCGAGCAATAGAGAGTGGAATGAATGCTACAGATGCCTACATAAGTAGACAAGCAAGACTTGGATTAATAGTTGATGTAGATGATACAGCAGTGGATGCAGTACAGCAAAAGATAGAAGCAACAGCAGAATTGCAAGACCAAATATTTGCTGCAGCCCAGCGAAGTAGGGGTGAATACGGCGCTATAGTTGATAATGTAGCCAAACTAGGACTACTGGCAGGAGATGCTTTTAATGACACATCTGAAATTGTTGCATTCACAGAAACAATGCAGAAAGCATTTAAAATATCTGGTGCAAGTACAAGTGAAGCTACTAATGCAATGTATCAACTTAATCAAGCAATGGCATCTGGACGCTTACAAGGGGATGAGTATCGTTCAATTATAGAGAATGCACCTTTATTAGCACAAGCTATTGCAGATTATTGCGGCGTATCGAGAGGAGAATTAAAAGAACTTTCTTCTGCAGGAGCTATTAGTGCAGATGTTGTTAAAGCAGCTGTATTTAATATGGCAGAAGATGTAGAGCAAAAATTTGCTGAAATGCCTATGAGATTTAGCGATGTCTGGACAAGCATTAAGAACACGGCCACATACCGAGCACAAGAAGTTATGGGAGCTGTAAATGCTCAGTTAAATTCAAATACAGGACAAGCAATAATACAAGGCATTAATAATTCAATAGGAGTGCTTATCAATACATTAGGCATGGTGCTAACTATGGTTATGGCGGTTTCAGGCTTTTTTGTAGATAACTGGTCTATAATTGAACCTATTATATGGGGTGTTGTAGGGGCTTTAGTTGTTTATAATGCCACAATGGGAGTTGCGTGGTTAACAACTTTAAAGAACGTAACTTTAAGTGCCGCTCATGCAGTAGCAATAGCAGCACAAACAGCATCAACTATTGCATTTACAGTAGCAACAAGAGGATTAAATGCAGCGTTGGCGATGTGTCCTATAAATTGGATTATTATAGCCATTGTAGCATTAATTGCAATATTCTATGCAGCAGTTGCAGCAGTCAATAAATTCGCAGGAACATCCTATAGTGCAACGGGTATCATTGTAGGGCTGTTTACTATGTTAGGTGCATTTATAGCAAATAGTTTTCTTATACCTACATGGAATGGAATAGCAGCTTTTGTAAATTTCTTTGCTAATGTATGGAATGATCCAATAGGCTCTGTTAAAGTTCTTTTTTATGATATGTGCCTTACTGTAATTGGTTATATCAATAATATGGCTCATGCAATAGAGGATGTAATTAATAAAATACCAGGAGTAACTGTAGATATAACCAGTGGATTAGATAGTTTTCAAAGTCAAATTGAATCTGCTAGTCAGAAGGTTAAAGACGAATCAGAATGGAAGGAATATGTGAAAAGCATAGATTACATAGATTATGGCGAAGCATATAACAAAGGATATAATTTTGGAAAAGGCATTGATACAAAAATAGACTCAATGTTTAATTTTGAAATGCTAGATTACGAACCAGCAGATTATAGTAGTTTGTTATCTGATATAGGGGCAGGTATTGGTGATACAGCAAAGAACACAGGAAAGACTGCAGATAATACAGATACAACTAAAGAAGACTTAAAGTATCTTAGGGATATAGCCGAACGAGAAACCATAAATCGTTTCACTACAGCTGAAATCAAAGTGGATATAGGTGGAGTTAATAATACAGTTAACAATATGAATGACTTAGATGGAATTGCTGACTACTTAGCAGTAAAAGTTGAGGAACAAATGCAAATAGCAGCTGAGGGGGTGCATGAATAATGGCATATATTTTCTACTTAGGAGAGGTGCAATTACCGATTGCACCTTCTAAGCTACAGCTAAAGATTAATAGCAATAATAAAACAGCCAACCTAATTAATGAGGGTGAAATAAATATTATAAAGACACCTGGATTAACAGATATTAGCTTTGAAATATTGTTGCCTAATGTGAAATATCCTTTTGCAACCTATCCTAATGGATTTAAAAGTGCAGATTATTATCTTGGAGTGCTAGAGAAACTTAAGCTCTCTACGGAGCCATTCCAGTTTATAGTTACTCGTATAAAGCCTAACGGGGACTATCTGTTTGATACGAATATCAAAGTCACACTAGAAGATTACGCAATAATAGAAGATGCTGAAAAGTACGGTATGGATATATGTGTATCTATAAGTTTAAAGCAGTATAGAGCATACTGCACAAAGGTATTATCTATAAAAGATAAGAATACTACCAATACATTAAGTAGTACTGGAAACATTAATATAAGTGGTACTGGAATAGCTAGCAGTGGTACAACAGGAACAAGCACACCATATAATTCAAAGATGGCTACTGTAGAGAAAAATAGAGCCAGTAATAAGCGTACATCTGGTAGTTATACCATAAAAAGTGGAGACACACTATGGTCTATATGTCAAAAGCAGTTGGGTGATGGCTCAAAATATGCAGAGATAGCTAAGTTAAATGCTATTTCTAATCCAAACCTTATCAAAGTGGGGCAGGTGATAAAGCTTGGCTAGTATTGTAAATAGTGTAGGACCGGTAAGAAAAAAGATTACTTTGCAGATTATCAACGGTTCACTTTGGCAAGAGCCTTGTATAGAGGGAGATGTAACACTTGAGTACGAAAGAAAAGGCTCTCCTGGTATCTTAAAATTTAAAGTGATTAAAGACGTCTCCCTTAATTTTCAAGAAGGTAATCCAGTCAAGTTTATGGTGAATGACACGAATGTTTTCTTTGGGTTTATTTTTACTAAAGGCAGAGACAAAGAGCAGATCATAAGTGTAACAGCCTATGACCAATTACGTTACTTTAAAAATAAAGATACGTATGTTTATAAAAATAAAACAGCTAGTGCACTTCTAAAGATGATATGTAATGATTTTAATTTACAGTGTGGCTATGTAGAAGATACAAAGTATGTCATACCGAGTAGAGTAGAAGATGATTCAACTTTGTTTGATGCTGTTCAATATGCGCTTGATGAAACTGTAAAAAATACAAAGCAAATGTATGTATTATATGATGACTTTGGCAAACTAGCACTTAAAAGTTTAGGGGGTATGAAGCTTGATTTAGTAATTGATGAGGAAACAGGAGAAAACTTTGATTACACTACGTCTATTGACTCAAATACATACAATAAAATAAAGCTTACCTATGAGAATGATGATACCAAAACAAGAGAAGTATATATTGCTAAAGATAGTGATCATATCAACCAGTGGGGTGTTTTACAGTATACAGGAACTAGTGATAAGAATGTAAATGGTAAGGCGAAAGCGGATGCTTTACTCCAACTTTATAATACTAAAACAAGAAATCTAACAATTAAAAATGCCTTTGGGGACATTAGGGTTAGAGGTGGTTCTATGATCATTGTCAAATTAAATCTTGGAGATGTGAACGTCCTTAATTATATGCTTGTAGAAAAGGTTAAGCATACCTTTACAAATGGTCATCATTCTATGGATTTACATTTATCTGGTGGAACACATAAGGGGGTGCAATTTAGTGCCTAATTTAGTAGAAGTCATAAAAAGAGTAGCACTTGAAGCAGTTAATGCTTCTAATCCCACATCGCTAGTAGTTGGAATGGTAACAAATACAAATCCCTTGCAAGTTACAGTAGAGCAAAAATTAACGCTTGATGAAGACTTTCTTATTCTTACTAAGCATGTACAAGACCATTATGTAGATATGAGTGTAAGTCATTATACAGAACAACAAGGGTTTTCAGGATTAGCACATAGTCATACTTATAGTGGTATAACAAATCCAACAGATGTAGATCAACACAAACATTTAGTGAGTATACCATCACAAGAGACAGAGCCATCTATGAGACAAGATACTCCTAGTTCTCAGATAGAAACATCGACAGTAAAGAATAGTAGCACTTCTCATGAGCATAATTATTCAGGAGTAACAGAGGATGCCTTAAAAGATGAAGAGCTAGAAGTTAAAACGAAGCATTTACATAGATATGAAGGAAGAAAGAAAATCTTACTTCACTACGGACTAAAGCAAGGAGAAACTGTATTGCTCATTAAAATGCAAGGTGGCCAGAAATATATTGTGCTGGATCGTTTAGGAGAAGTGCCAACGGAAGGAGAGTGGGTTTAATGATTCCTAGAATGGATGATGACTTAATAAGTAATGTAGAAATAGAAGAGCAACCCACTAGGACCTATGAAATTAAGTTGGCTAAAGACAAGATGGGTACTTATGTAGATGGTTTAGAAGCAATGAAACAAGCTATCTATCATATTATCAATACTGAAAGGTACCAATATCTTATTTATAGTTGGAATTATGGCGTTGAATTAGCAGATTTATTTGGTAAGCCCATTACTTATTGCTATCCAGAGATAAAAAGAAGAGTAAAGGAAGCGTTATTACATGATGAACGTATTACTGAAGTATACGATTTTGAATTTAGCTATTCAAAGGGTGATGTGCTTGTAAGGTTTAAAGTAACTACAGATTATGGAGAAATAGAAGCAGAAAGGACGGTGAATATAGGATGATTACTTTTAAAGAGCTGTTACAAAGGATGCTTGATAGAGTTCCTGATACAGTAGATAAAAGGGAAGGTTCTATTATTTATGATGCTTTAGCACCAGCGGCCGCTGAACTTGTACAAGCCTATATAGAACTGGAAGGTTATCTTGACCTTGTATTTGTTGATACATCTAGAGAGGATTATTTAACCAGGTTATGTAGCCAGTTTGGAGTTGATAGACAACCAGCAACTTATGCAGTTAGAAGGGCGGTATTTAAAGATGGCCAAAATAATGCTTTTGATGTATCAATAGGAAGTAGATATACTATTGATACTTTATCCTATGTTGTTACTGAGAAGCTTACTAAAGGTGAATACAAGGTGAAATGTGAAATAAGTGGAATCATAGGCAATACCTCTTTTGGTAAGCTTACACCTATTGATTACATAGAAGGATTAGTTATGGCAACTCTTGAAGATGTACTTATTCCTGGAGAGGAAGAAGAAAACGATGATCAGCTTAAAGAGAGATACTTTGAATATATTAGAGAGCCAGCTTTTGGTGGTAATATTGCAGACTATAAGCGAAAAGTAAAGGCTTTAGATGGAGTAGGGAGTGTAAAAGTATTTCCCATTTGGAATGGAGAGGGCACAGTTAAGTTGGTTCTGTTAGATTCAGAATATAATATTCCAACCTCTGAATTGGTTACTGAAGTCTATAAAGTTGTTTCTCCTAACAAGGATGATACAGGATTAGGCATAGCACCTATAGGGCACACAGTAACTGTTACAGGTGCAAGTGCTACAAATATCAATATAGGCATCAATGTAACCCTTGCAAGTGGTTATTCTCAAGAAATTGCCTCAGAGGCTATTAAAAAGACTATTGAAGAGTATATTCGTACCGTTCGTGAGACATGGGAGAAAAATGAAACACTTACTGTAAGGATTGCACACATTGATTCTAGGACACTTAATGTAGAGGGTGTATTAGATGTTGATTCAACTACTATAAATGGTACAGAAAGCAACGTGATAATATCTGCTGAATGTGCTCCAGTTTTAGGAGAGGTTGTGATAACTTATGCAACTTAAATCCTATTGGATACCTAAAATTCAAGATGTAGATGAGTTTCAAAAGCTAGCTTCGGCAGAGCAACCAGAGATTGATTTATTTGTACATAAAGTAAAACAATTTCCAAAAGAAATTATTGTAAATACAGCTACCAATGTAGGATTAAGTAGATACGAAAGTATGTTGGGACTTCATAAGATGGCAACAACTTCTTTAAGAAGAAGTCATATTCTACAAAACTTAAATAATAGCCTTCCATTCACTATGCTCTACCTTAGAAATTTACTAGATAGTGTCATTGGTGCAGGTGACTATTGGTTATTAGTAGAAAAATATCACCTAGAATTAGGTGTTATTGCAACTAAAGAAGAACTTTTGGAAATGCTTAGGGATGACTTAAGAAAGAAAATACCTGCTAATATGGGAGTTTCCGTGAAAGTTTTAGAATCTATTGAGACTGGCTATTATACAGGTTTTTACATTCAAACAGCAGAAGTTATTACAATATAGAAAGGAGTACGTAAGGTGAGTAATTTTAATAATAAATCTATTACAAATAAAGGACTTGAATTACTAAGTGCTGCAATGGCTGGTGGTAAGTTAGAATTTACGAGAATTGTAATGGGAAGTGGTACTTATAGTGGAGATATTGGCATGATTGAAAGTCTAGTAGATCAGAAGCAAAGTCTTGATATTAAAAGTATTACAAGAAAAGGGAGTCAAGTCATTTTGTCCACTACCCTAGTACAATCAGCTATTATACAGGATTTTTATTGGAAAGAAATAGGTGTCTATGCAAAAGGAAGTGACGAATTAGAAGTACTTTATCTGTATGGTAGTGCTGATGATACATCCTTTATAAGCAAAGACATGTTGAATGAAAAGATGATAAATATTGGAGTATTAGTAAGTAATGCGCAAAATGTATCAGCTATTATTGATGTAAGCTTAGTATATTTAAGTAGAAATGATCTAGAGCAACACGATAAAGACCCGGAAGCCCATAAACCAATTAGGGACTGGGTTCAGGGTTTATTTGAAAGTGTAAAGCATACATGGGATGGGATAACAGGAAAGCCTGATACATTTCCACCGAGTAAACATAATCATAGCAAAAGTGAAATAACGGATTTTGAACATGAGCATGATAAACGTTATTATACTGAATCAGAATCAGATGAGCGATTTGCAACTAAAAATCATGGAACACATGTAAGTTATGG
>OBXC01000935.1_pt1 | contig 16674 bp, 11 predicted proteins | sample 1538111 | NCBI WGS metagenome assembly OBXC01 (sample SAMEA2580137, study PRJEB22360) | human gut metagenome | biome: human gut; feature: human-associated habitat; material: faeces | place: Denmark | collected 2008/2010
AAGGGACTTATCATGTATATAAAGGCGGGGATATCTCTGGTACTGAGCAAGATGGTTTGTATAGCACAATTACTTCTTATAGCAGCGGCATACAGCTTCACCATGGAGGTACCTCCCTAAATGGAGGTAAAGGCAACCGCCCAGATATGAATGCCCACAGTGAACGCCCTGCTCCTCCTGAAGGTATGGAAAACTCAGGTCGTCCTAATAGCTTTGGCGGTAATATGCAAAGCTCAAGTGATACAGAAAGCTATGATTTTGTACTGACTTCATCAAGTCGTGGCTTTACAAATGTTTCCGGTAACATCCTATCTACTTCTAATAACGGAATAGGCTTTACAGATGTAGCAAGCAATAGCTAGTATACAGAAGCGATTAAAATTATTTAATATCTATCTTCATATCTTTATAATAATATATTTTATCTCTCTCATTAATTTCACGTAATACACGACAAGGATTTCCTACTGCAACAACATTAGCTGGTATATCTTTTGTGACTATACTTCCCGCACCAATAACAGTATTTTCACCAATGTTTACCCCAGGTAATACAACTGCTCCAGCTCCTATCCAAACATTATTCCCTATACGTACAGGAATATTATACTGTGCAACCTTTTTTCTAAGCTCTGGATCAATAGGATGCCCAGCAGTTGCAATCGTTACATTAGGCCCAATCATAACACTGTCACCAATAAAAATATCTGTATCATCTACTAAAGTCAAATTAAAATTAGCATAAACATTATTGCCAAAATGCGTATGTCTTCCCCAGTTAGTATGTAGGGGGGGTTCAATATAACAGTTCTCTCCTAATTCTGCCACAAGACTTTTTAAAATTTCTTGTCTCTTTTCCTTTTCTGATGGCCTAGTATAGTTGAAATCATATAAAATTTCTAAACATTGTTCTTGTTCTCTTACTAAATCTTCATCATCACAGAAATAGACTTTTTGGCTATGCATTCTTTCTTTTGTAGTCATAGTAATCTCCTTAGTATTAAAGTTTAACTATCTTACCTCATATTATTTTTATTCTATCTCTATGTCTAATTTTTTTCAATAGTTTATAATTTTCACTTTAATGTTCTATAACACCTGATTCACCTAATTTTTTAGAGAATCGATGAAGGAATGCATTAGCTTTTTTCTTTAATAAAACCCCAATAAAGATAAAGAAGATAAAGAATAAACCAAGTACTACTAAATCTTTAGCCAGTGTCTCATAGTAAACTCCAGCAATTGCCTCTCGCATAGCACTAATACCATACGTAAAAGGTAAGAGCTCATGGATTTTTTGGAAAAAGTCAGGTGTAACTTGTATAGGGAAAGTGCCACCTGAACCCGCAAGTTGCAATACTAATAAAACAACGCCTATAGCCTTACCTACATTGCCAAATAGTGATACTAAGGTGTAAACAATTGCAGTAAAAATTATGCTATAGCACACAGCTAAGCCTATAAACAATACAGGCTGTTTCACCTCTACACCTAATACTACAATATCTCCAACTGATGCAATAAATCCTTGTAATGCTGCAAGGGTTGCAAATAAAAGATATTTTCCAAGATACTCCTCTACGGGTGTATATTCAAAATCTGCATTTTTGGCTTTAGTCGTTAAGAGCGCACAAAGTAATAAGGCCCCTACCCATAAGCAAAGTGTTGTATAAAATGGTGTCATACTTGCACCATAATTTGCCATAGGATACAACTTATGTGTATTTAAAATAACTGGTGCAGCTAAGAAATTACTCTTTTCACTATTATCCATGGTCAGCTCATTGATTAATTCCTTAATATCCACATTTTCATTAATAAAATTAATTTTATCTACTACCTTATCTATATCTTCTTCTATTTGGGGTACATGGGCTTTCACTTCATTAATATCTTCTACTAATAATTCACTCTTTTCACCTAAACGTACACCAAATTCCCTTAAATAATTTAATTCGTTTTTAACATTACCAAGTAATCCGCTTATATCTCCTGTAAATACTGAAACTTTACTAAGCTCCTCTTTAATTTTAGTTATGAAGTCAGCATCTAATAAATCAATTGTCTGATCTAAAGAGGCCTGGATATTAAAGTTAAGCTGTGCTATATTTTGCAATGTTTCTTCAAGCACTCCCCTATCTTCTAGAACACTATTTAGCTTACCTAGTCGCTTTTCAAGCTCTGCTAAGTTTACTTTAATATCTTCTACCTTCGTTTCGACTTTATCTACCTTACTGTGAGAAGCTTTGATGACTTTATGTGCTACATCCTCCAGCTTGTCTTGTACTTTCTCTATATTATCAACAATTTCCTCAACCTTTTCTCTTACGCCACTGGTTACACTCATGATAATATTTTTTAACCCATTAGCCCCACTGGCTACTTCTCTCATAATCTGTTCAACAGTAGATAACTTATCTAAAATACCATTTACTTTCACGTCTATACGTGCTCGAATTGTTCCAACCACACTACTTAACCCTCTACCTTGTACTTTTAATTGACCTAATTTTTCCTCTACAAGGCTTGAGTTATTAAAACCATCCTTCATAGCTGTTAGACTATCTTCCATATCCTCTAATAGATATAAAGCATCACTAAATAGTTCTTTGTTATGACTCATATTCTCCTTAGCTTCACCTACTAAAGCTAAAATATCTTCTATTTCACTTAGAAAATTGGTATCTAACTCAGTATTACTATTCTCCTCTAATACTCGTAACTCTTCATCCGATGATATGATATACGATGCAGAAGGAGCCTTTTCTAAATCATGTAACGGTTTAATAGCTTCTATCTTCTCTAAAATATACTGAAGTTTAGCTAATTGACCGTCTATCCCTTCAGCCACTCCCTCAATAGTTTTTCGTAAGCTTTGAATTTGATCTGCTAATTTATAATGAATATGCTCTATCTTGCTTAAAACCTTTAAAGCACCTTCAGGTGTATCTAAATTTAATTTCAATTCTTCTAACGCATTTATGTAATCATTTAAAGTACTTATAAGCTCATGTTCTACATCACTAACCGTACTACTTATATCTTGATCTAATTCACCTAACTTATTTGTAATTCCCGTTAGACGCTCTTTTATCCCTTCTAGCTTTGCAATACCTTGATCAATATCATTGATAAGTACAGGCTTATTAAGCTCTATAGCTTCTTTAAGCTCAGTAGTAGAGCGTGCTATATCTGCAAAAATTGTTTGGATAAGTATCAGGTCTTCTTTTATTTCAGGAATTACTTCTTCTGGTTTAGTGCTTAGTTCATCTAAAGTTTGAGTAATATCATCATTAAAGCCTATAAGCTGGCTTATTATTTTTTCTAATTGAATTATATTTTGATCTTGCCTATCAACAAATACTTTACCATTCCTTGCTTTTTCTGTAAGATACTCTAACCCCACCTCTAAAGTTGGGAACTTATCCTGCAGGCCTATTATCATATTTTCTAATTTTTCAATAGTAGGATATTGTTTATCGACCTCAACGCCCACAGAGTGCATAACTTCAATCACTTTATCTGCTACTGTTTCAATAAAAGAACTTGTAATTTGACTTTGTATCGTTGCTGCACCTTTATCTGTAATCTTTGGTGCAATAGCATTAATCTTTTCATTGACATAGTATTCAAGCTGCGGCTTAACAGGTTCTTTATCTATAAGGGTTAATATCTTTTTAGAAAAGTCCTCAGGAATAATAATAGTTGCATAAACATTTCCTTTGTTCAATTCTGCAAGTGCCTCTTCTCGATTCTCAAAAAAAGTCCAACCTAAACTTTCATTTTCCTTGAGAGAGCTTACAACCTCTGTTCCAATATTGACTTCACTCCCTTTAATACTGCTACCTTTATCTTCATTCACAACACTTATCTTAATACCTTTAGTATTTCCATAAGGATCCCAAGAAGCATAAATGTTAACCCATGCATAAAGAGATGGTAATAAGATTAAGCCTCCTAATACAACTAGACTAACCCAGTTCCTACATATTTTTGAAAGATCTACTTTATAAATCTTTAAACTATTTTTCAGTAATTTTATTAGCACGATTTTACTCCTTCCTATGTATCCATAGAATTTTCAATCTAATATTACATGCTTATTACATCCCATAACAATAGACAAAAGTCTTTGTTTGTCTAAAACTTATTTTTAGACTTGCTTAATTAGATTTGTTTTTTATAGTGCCTTACTTTAAAATAATATGTACACCCTAAAGTAGATTCATTATAAAAAAATAGCAATCAAGAAGTTTCCTTCAAAATTGCTACTTTTATTTTATAGTATCACTTATATTTTCTACATTTTTTAATGGCTAATCAGTTATTAACTCTACCATTGGAGACTATGTCCTATGCCCCAATGTGCCCTCCCACTTCTTTAAGTTTACATTGTATATCTTCCTCAGTTAGTGTATAGATATGAGAAAATTTCTTTTCTAATGCCATATTGAAGTACTTAAGGGCACCTTTATATTTTTCACATCCTTGTAAAATCAGAGCATAGTAGTAATAAGGTTCTGGGAAGTTTGCATAATCAGCTATAAGCTCTTTATAAAGTTTAACAGCCTCTTTCTCATGACCTGCATAGTAATAACTTGTTGCAAGATTACATTTAATACGCTCACTGGTATTATTAAACTCAAACGCTTTTAAGTTAAACTCCAGTGCCTTTTTATAATTTTTCGCACATATAAGGAGATAACCTAAAGTCTCATAAATAAGAATACTATCTTTATCATTTAAAAGTGCTTCATAAATCTCAATGGCTCTATGTAAGCCGCCTTGTTTCCAAATACTTAATGCATTTGTTGCATTATAGTTAAGACGCTCATTATCATCCATGGTATCATAGCTAAGTGTCCCTAAAATTTTTGCACCTTCATTTATTTTACCTTCACTTATTAAACGATACGCATATAAGATTTTAACCATACCCGGGCACCCTTCTAGTTGAATAGCCTTTTCATAAAGCATAAAGCTCTTCTCAATCTGCCCCTTCTTATAAGCAGATGCGGCTGAAGATGCAAGGAAAGCTGCTCTTTGTTTGTACATGACAAAGCCAAAAGAAACTATAAAAACGATAACACCTAAAAGAATATTCCTTAGAAAAAAGGAACAAATGAAACTAAGCGCAACCCCTAAGAGTAAAATGGTATTAGCAGAATTCGTTTTTCTCATCGTCTTCTCCTTTATATTTTATCTATAAATAATTAAAAAATTATATCATTTACTAGATAGCTAGTCAAATTTACTTAAAAAATTGGCGCTTGATTATTCATTGAATACCCATCACTTCTCACATCACTCATTTCTAAGCTAGTATCCTTTATTTCAATCTTGCTCAGTTTTTTGACTGCCCCATAAGACTCTTTTAGTGAAAGACTGTCCCCTCGTCCAGAAATGACCCATAGAACTTTATAGCCTCTAGGAATAACCTGTAATTTTTCTTCACCTTTACCATCTGTGAAATAGATGAGTAAATTAATGTTTTTCTTATTGGCATAATCAAAAACTGGCGTGAATCTGGTCCCCCCACTTACACACCTTCTCTCTTGAACATCACGTACAGATTTTACTTTATAGGCACGTCTAATTTGGTCATCACACTCTATAAGCGTAATCTCATGATTATAATTCTTGACAATATGAAGTACTTCCTTTATAGCTTGGTTAAACTCTTCCTGGCTCATACTTCCACTTATATCAACTGCAACAGCTATTTCTGCCTTGTGGTTTCTAAGCTGCCCTCTTAAATCTAGCCTTTCTGGTTGCCTTCTATTACGTCTTGTTATGGTCTTCTTTTTATTACTTTCAACGGTTCCCATTAATCTACTAAGATATAAATTCCAAGGCAATTCCCCCTTACTACTTTTAAGAGATGCAATCATACCTTCTAAATGAGCGGGTATACTCCCTTTCTGTGCATGAGTTATAAATTTCTGTGTAAACTCTTTAAGGGTTTTCTCATCTATTTCATCAGACTCTTCCCACAGGTCATGTGTGCTTCCTGGATTATAAGAATCGTCTATCTCACCCTCTTCATCTTCTTCTAGCAAATCAAAAGCTATTTGAAGCTTCTCGGCGTAATATTCAAAAGGCTCATAAGGCTCAAGCTGCAGACCATACTTAATGTTAACTTGTTTTAAAGTGGTCGCATAAGGTGGAAGGTAATCTAAATATTTATTAACTACTATGTCCATGGCCATATTAAGCACTCTTGTAGCGTATCTACCTTTTAACTCTCGCGCCCTTATTAAATGCATAGACAATATATGATGAATTTCATGTTTAATCGTTGTCTCCATTTGTTTTATATTAAGGGTTAAGAAAATAATAGGATTAAAATATATAACATATTTAGCCCCTTTAAAGTTCACAGCACTAGGACTACTGATGTCAAACCGAATTTCTCTCCCCATTTGAAAGAAGAAATACCCATAGAAATTATCTTTCTCTTCCATAAGACTTAAACTAACCTTATCTATTAGTCTAAAAAAATCCTCTTTAAAATCTTGTGAGATCTCTACATCTACTAACTCATGTGTACGAATAGCTTTTAACATAGACGTATGACTTATGATTTCTAATGCTTTTTCATAAAGTTCTTGTACCTGCTTACTAAAATAAGTTTCCATAAACTATCCCCTTATTGCACCATACGCCTCAAAATAAGATTCTACAAAAGCTTCATTTTCTAGAGCCTTCTTGTATACTTCTGTATAACTGTTTTTAATATCCTTCATAATGCCTACCATTAAATCGATAGGATAAGCTTTTAAGAATGCTACAAATCGAGTAATAGATTCTGCTGACTCTTCTTCATTATTTTTTATATTTAATTCTAAAGTTTTTAGGATATTCATAGCAGCTAAATAAAGTCTTGTATGACTCTCACTTTTAACTTGTTCGATAACAGCATCACTTAATACATCTCCTGCAAAAACATCTTCATAACTCATTAAAGGTTTACAATCTGATTCCACAAAGCTCATAAACTCTTCTGCAATCACCTTACCTACATTCCCTTTGATAACATTTAAGAATACTGTTCTTGGAAATACATCTTTTTGTTCTTTATAAACTTGATAGCTCTTAGATACTCTTTCATAACTTCTTGGCGTTGCTCTTACATCATCTTCATTCGTTCTATTTAAATACTCTGGGAAGGTTGATATAAATTCTATAACTTTTGGATCAATGCCTGCACTTACTGCCCATTTTATCCACTGTACATGGTCACTATCCATGTTTAACCACACAAATCTATTTTCTTGAGCAGCATCCATATCTACAACTTGATAGTCAAAGTCTGAACCATATTTACTTGATGGATTCATAGCTGCTAAAATTTTTACATTATGGTGTAATCTATAGCCATTGATTTCCCTATTTAAAATTAAATTCATGAGTTCCTGCTGTACAGTATGCTCACAGCGGTTAATCTCATCTATAAATAAAAGTACTTTTTTACCTGATGCTATCTGTTCATCTATTTCTTTAAGTTTGTTATGTACTGCATAAACAGTCATCTTCTTCTCTACCTGATTTCCATTAGAATCAATGGCTCTATAAGATTCTATAGTTGGAAGGCCTCCTATCTCTCCTTCTTTAAGGAGATTACCATCAATAACGACAAGGCTCCATTCATTTTCCTTGGCAATTTTCTTTGCTAGCGCTGTCTTACCTATTCCACTTTCGCCTACTACTAAAGGGACTTCTCCAGTAGCTAATACTAATTCAACACTTCTTAATGTTTCTATAAAATTCATTGCATTTCTCTCCTATAACATCTTAAGTCTTTCATCTACAGCTATTTTCTTTGCCTTTTGACTTCCGTATCGATAAATAAATAAGATCTTATCTATTGGCATAGTCTGACTATTTCTATCTATTACATTGCAATTTAAAAAGTCTCTTACATATTTTTCTTCAACATTTTCATCTGCTAAAACTTGTTTTAATACATCTTCTAATTCATCTTGAGTGAGCTTGCTTCCAACATGTTTAATGACTAAAATATTTACTTTTAGAAATTCTAGTATTTTATTTTGATCTAATTCCTTTACAAAATGAATAGCTGCTTCATTATTTTTGATAGCTATACGTTCTACAATAGGACTAGGGGAAGCGATATATTTAAGTGCATCATAACTTTTTCTAACCGCCTCTTCTTGTACACTTTCATAAGGTTCTTTGATATACTTAATAGCATCATAATTTTTTCTAACCGCTAAAAGCTGTAAGGCCTCACTAGGCTCTTTGACATATTGAATAGCCCATCCAGCTTGCTCTATAGCTAATGCGATGACCTTATCCGTTGGATTTTTAATATATTCTAAGATGTTCCATCCACTCTCTATGGCTTTTATCATCATATCCTCAGTTGGGTCACTGACAAATTTAATAGCTCTAGGATTATTATTGATAGCGATTTCTTCCATCTGCCTCGTTGGCTCTTTTATGTATTCTAATACTAATCCATTCTTACTTACGGCTAATAACTTCATCTCATCTGTAGGATTTTTTATCATTTTTATAATAGGAGGATTCATGTTAATTGATTTAATAATTTGTGCCTCGTCCATGATATTCCCTTCTTTCTATTACTTTCATTTCTATATCCATAAAATAAATATAAGTCTATTATAATAGAAAAGTTTCTTAATAACAATAAAAGTAATCTATTGAATATACAGATTATTTTCTTTGTAATAATAAGAGATAAAAGGGACTATCCCTGTTAGATTTGGGACTGTCCCTTCTATATAGTCGTAGCCTAATATCTAAATTTGTTTAATACATGGAGTTGTTAAAATACCCATTTTTTGAAGTCTATATTCATAGCACCATCTCTCACCTATTGTACGCCATCCATCTGGCCCAAACCATCTAGCACTTTCATCACAATTATGAACTGCACCAAAGGCATTGATTCTATTGCCATATAACTTAAATTCTATTTCATGTACACCTGAGGAGATATTTTCTATTTTTAACTTATAAGGAGAAAATACTACTTTGCCCACTTCTCTACCATCTAAAAAGACAGCTATTAGTGCACCTCTATATTGAGGTACTTGTATAGTAAGATTTTCTTTTTGTACTTCAACCTTTAATTTATAGCTAAGATTACCTGCATAAAAAGGTAAGCCTTGCACAGTCCAATCGCCAAACCCTATTTGCTGCGGTAGTGCTACAATAGCTTTGGTTCTCCCCCTTACTTCAACCCCAAATGCTCCTAGTAAATAGCACCACTCTAAATGCGTTGTTTTCCCAAAAGGATAGGTAATTTCTATCTCATTTTCTCCTTTAAGAAGTTTTGGGATAGGAACAGTTTGAATACAACAATCTACGAACCATCCATCTGGACGTGCTTCTATTTTTTCTCCATTTACAACTAAACTTGCTTCAGTTAACTTTTCTGCAGCAAATTGAGCTCCTTCTACCTCTACGTTACTGATTACTTTAAATCTCAATGTTACTTGATGTGTCAAAGTTTCTTTCTCTAAAGTCCAAGGCTGTGCGACTTGCCCGCCTCTTAGCGGATAACCTAACTTCATACGACACTTATTATCAAGCCTTAGTATCTCCTCTTCTTTTTCATACGTTCCATCATCAAGCTTATATTCTGCTACATCTAATAAGTAAACATTAGGTTCCTCTAATAAAATAGGAACTTCAGGTGCTATACTGAGCGTATTGGCATTCTTATCTACCTCTTGATTCGTTATCTCAAGTACCTCCTGACTATCGTTCTTTGTATACTCTAACTTTACTAACAAACTATCGTGCTGATACATTGCATAGCTAAGTACAGTATATTCCCCATCATAAATGGCTTTCATCTGCTCTATTTCACCTGTTAATGCTTCATAAAGAACAGGTTTATAAATTCCTTTAATTTTAATCTTGAGCATTTCTTTTTGCGGTATATCTTGATTATAAGGTTTTTTACCTTGACAGATAAATAACCATTTATCATCTCCGTCTTGCCTCATTTGATAAAGTAAGGAATCTACACGCTCCCCTGATGATTTCACAATACTAATGTCACTATTTTCTTCTAGTGCCTCCAAAATATCTTTCTTGCAATAAGGGATTTTTTCACTAGAATGATATAAAGCCACTACTTCCTCATTAGGTAGTGCATCCATATATTTAGGAGCCTCTCCTAAAAAGATTAATCTTCCACCCGCTGCTTTAAACTGAACAAGTCGCTCATATGTTGTTTTTCTTAAAGTTTCACACTCAGGTACAATAATTACATCATATCGCATTTTACCTACTTCTAGTGGACTAGCTCCTTCTTTACATTGATCAGGTAATAAAGATTCTGCTATAAAATCAAAATCAATAAGTCCAAATAAAAGCCATTCTGTGATTTCCCTAAATCTTTGTTCTTTGCATTCCCTAATTAACTGTGTTTGCTCTCTAGGGCCAAAGTGTAACCAATAACTCTCTATAGGATGAATAACCCCTACCTTAACATATGGTACACCTCTTGTTAAAGCTGTATTGACTCTTGCAAAATAATCTTCTATATAAGCATACTGTTTATACCAAGGAGACTGATAACCTATAGATGCAGGATAATCTCTTTTTGCTTCACCCTCCATGGATACCCATGTTAGATGTGGCACTCTCACTGTTACACCTAATGCAGCCTGCCAATCTCCTTGTAACTTGTGTCCCCTAAAATCAAAGTCCCAATTGGTTACACCATATAATTCAGATAAGACACCTTCTCTTCCAAATTGATGAGCTGCAGATTGGGCTTGTTTAGCCGTTGTATATTCACGGCTATCACATAGTATATCGATCCCCGGCAAACTAAAACTGCGATAAGAGCGCATCGCCTCTCCTAATGCAGCAGTCTGAGAGTTTAAAGTAGGCTCCTCCATCATATGCCCTGTTAATAAGAGATTATGATCCATACACCATTTGCCACATTGATCTGCAAAAGACTTTGCAAACCTTTCTGCTACATGATTGTGATAATGATAGCGTACAGGAGAAACTGATTCTTTATCTAATTCCCAGAAAAGCTCAGGTAACTTCTCTAATAAATCTTCTTGATAGTCAGCCTTATAAGTATCTGCAAGGTCATCTGTCCACGGTATAATAATATCTTTTCCTTCAAATGGTGAATCCAAAGTTGTCTTATGGGTGAATTGTGGTTCATCTGTAAAAATAGCTGGTATTATCTTACAAATCTATCCCCCACCTTATTGTGATAGGCTCCATAAGTGATTTGTATAAACTTTTGTATAGCCTCTTTATTTAAGGTATCTACATAAGTCTGATTATTAAACCATTCACTTTCTAAAGCTACTTCAAGGTAAGCATACCATTTCTCTCCTTTAGCCACTTCATCCTCTTTTAGTTGTTTATAATTTTGTAAATACCCTTTAGAATCAAGTTTTACATCATAACTTGCTAAGCATGTTCCTTTTCCTGTTCTACTTCCCCTTGAAGCTGAATCGCCATCCGTTGTATAGTTCTCCCCCTTATAGTAAGGTGTTTTAGTAAATAATAAATATCTGGCACGATACCTAGGTTCCTTTGTTACAAGTCCCCCTGCATACCCAGATGGCCAACGATCTTCATCATAGAGCCATGCAAGCATATCTTCTTGCTCAGCTTCATCCACACAATGTGCAACAAACTCCATAAACGCTTCGCTTAGATAAGGTGTTTGCATACCTATTCTAGGATGCATATGAAAACCTCCGAATCCCATCTCTTTAAAGTATTTTATTTGTTCGCTTAGTATCCCCTTATCTAGCTTAGTATTCCATGCCCAAAAAGGTGTTCCTCTATACTCACTTGTAGGATTTTTGAAAAGCGCCTCACTTAAAATCCCTTCTTTACTTTTTTCATAAATCATACCATTTCCCCCATGTTTATTAAATTTTGGCGCAAGCCTTTGTTTTTATTTAATACATAAAGTCTTAATGCTATAAGGTGCTACCTGGCTTGTTACACACTTTCCATCTACTACGCAAGATTTGCCTACTGGTCTTTCTAAAAAATCTACTTCATAAGCAGATCCAATATCTACTGGTAGATGGCAGGTAACCTTAGCGTATAATCCACGCACCCTCTAAGTTTTCTGCTCTTTTAACCACATCTACCACAATACCTTCACCCTCTATTTTCAAGAAAGATAATACCTCTTATAATCTTCTCTGTACTTCATTAATTCATTATATGCTTTCACTACCTGATCACCCTTTTATAAATGATTTTATTTAAATTATAATGAAGTACATCTTAAATCTACATGTTTAATCTTATCTTCTTCATGTACTTTTTCATCTAAGCTAAAACCCCCGAAGCTCGTTTCCTAACTTCGGGGGTTTTAATCTATTTTCTCATGAAAATAACTTAGGCTATCAAATACTTACTACATATATTCCTTATGTAAGGTAAAGCCACGACCACGTACTTCATTTACTTGATTAATAATCATAAAGGCATTAGGGTCTATCTCCATAGCCAAGTCATTTACTTTAGAGAGTTCCCTACTTGATACAACTGTAAGCACTGCATAAGATTCTTTCCTTGTATGCCCACCCTCACTATGTATTAAAGTTGTTCCTCTATCTAACTTTGTACGAATAATTTCACTAATAGCTTCGCTTTTTTCACTGATAATCTTAATCTGCATCTGATTTTTGCCAATCATTAATACCTTATCAAGTACCATTGTATAAAGGAGTACTAAAAGTATGCCATAAAGTATTTTCTCTTGACTTGCAAAGAGCATCTGTGTAAGTAAAATCAGACAGTCTAGTACAGACATAGTCCCAGAAACAGATAGATTAAGTTTTTTATTTAAAATAAGTGGCGGAATGTCCATCCCTCCTGTTGAAGCTCCAGCACGGATAACCATCCCAATACCTGCTCCAATCAGTAAACCTGCAAATATAGTGGCTAACATGGTATCATTAGTCATGCCGACACCACCGAATACCTTCTCAAAAATACTTAATATAAAAGGATAATAAAAAGTACTTATAATAGTAGTTAGTGCAAAAGACTTACCTAGTATGACTGCTCCTAAAATAAACATCACTACATTAAATCCCCCTACAAACACGGAAACAGGAATGCCTATCTGATGCTGAAAAACTAAAGCAAGCCCTGTCGTCCCTCCGGTTATAAGATTATTAGGTAGAATGAATAGTGCTACTGCTAAGGCATACAATGTATTACCTAACAAAATAATGAATATCTTTTTTATATTATTCATTGCTTATCTCCTCTCTTCATCTCTTGTATCCTTATTTTCCTTGTTCATTATAACACTAAATTCCCACTATTATCATTTATATAATGTATTTATCCTTTAATCTTAGTATTGGCCGTACTAAGATAACTTTGCTACAATACACGTAAGTTTAAAAATATTAATAATAGGGCTATATCAATGCTTATCTAGTAAGCATTGATATAGCCCTATTATTCTTTCTTCACATCTATCATCCTAGTTAATAATTTCTAAGACATAGTCCTTAAACATTTCAAAAGTCCCATTTTCAGCATGGGTTCCTTTGTGAATCTCTTTCGTAAGGAAGTTATATGTGACATTTCCATAATTAAAGATTGCACTATATAGGCTAAAAGTATCTTCTTTTATATGATACACAATGCCTTCAGCCATGGCTTTAGCACAAATCTCAATAAAACTCTCACTTTCATCTAATTGCTTTTTCACTACTCTTTCTAAAATGAAAAGTAATAAACGGTAGTCTCCACTTAAAGGAAACATTTGGCCTTGATTCATGTAAAATAGCTTTCCTGTATTATGAAAATATTTTACTGTTTTGTACCCGATAGCATGATAGTCTTCAAAAATTTCTACCTCTGCCACGCCAAGCTCTTTGATTTGATTACTTATAGTTTCCCAGCTTACTGTTGCTGTAGATTTATTATTGTGAATTGTTTTTTCAAAACAGTCATAAGCATCTTCTATTTTTTCAACAGTTGCAATAACTTTTTCATTTACAAGTACTTGATAATTGCTTCCATCATAAATTAAGGCAATTTTATTATTCATAGACTCTCCTCATATACACTTTAATTAATAATAATTATTATACCATATTTATTACTTAAATAATACCTACCTTTTCACATACCTAGGCCAAAATAGCCATGCAAATTCATTGTAACTAAGACACCTCATAAAACCCTTGATTATGACTAAATATAAAAACTTAAATATGAAGTAATTGCAATGAATCATAAAAAGTGTTATGCTACCAACGGTAAACTTAACAGAATATCTTTACTACACTAAAATCAACTATAAAATGATAATTAGAACGATAATATATTGAAGAGCTTGTGTTTATAAGCTCTTTTTTACTACTAAAGGAAGGTAAATAATATGATAAAAGTTGAAAACTTATCCTACTCGTTTCCACAAAAAGATTTATATCATAACATTTCATTTACATTAGAAGAAGGTCAGCATTGCGCTTTTATAGGTGCAAGTGGCAATGGAAAAAGTACACTGATAGATATGATTATGGATCCAGAAAACTATATGTTTGATGGTAAGTTAGAGCTAGCCCCTCATTGTAGAATTGGATATGTGAGCCAGTTCTCCGGACTAGATAAAACAAAAGATGTCACAGTTTTTGAATATATAGCAGAAGAATTTATTAAGCTACAAAATGAAATAACCTCTATTTGCACGGAAATGGAAACCTCTTTAGATATTGAGGCTTTACTAGAAAAATATCAAGAAGCCTTAGATGCATTTGATGCCATTGGTGGGGATGATTTTGAAAGCAACATTACTAAAAAATTAAATCTAGTAAATCTAAGCAAACACGAAAACCTGATGGTTTCTAAACTTAGCGGTGGTGAATTCAAACTGATCCAAGTTATCAAGGAAATGCTAACAGGTCCAGATTTAATGATTATGGACGAACCTGATGTATTTTTAGACTTTGAACATCTTAATGGTCTTAAAAATCTCATCAACTCACATAAAGGCACAATGCTTGTTATTACACACAATAGATATTTATTAAATCATTGTTTCAATAAAATTATCCACCTTGAAAACATGGAGCTCCAAGAATTTGATGGTCGCTATATAGACTATAACTTCTCATTACTTCAGCGTAAAATTGAACTACAAGAACTTGCTACTGCCGATACTGAAGAAATTGAAAGAAATGCAATTCTAATCGATAAACTAAGAGCTGCTGCAAGTGCTAATGCTGAAGCTGCTAGAGGTAAAGCACTCAATGCAAGAGTTAAAATTCAGGAAAGATTAGAAGCACGTAGAATTAAAGCACCATTTGTAGAGATTAAACAACCTAAAATGAGTTTTGGTACAGAAAATATAATAGATATAGATAAAGCAGACGAAACTACTGCTTTAAAAATTACTGACTATAGTGTTTCCTTTGCTGATACACTTTTAGAAAATGTTAACTTTGAGATTAAATCTACAGATAAAGTAGCGCTTATCGGTCCAAATGGTTGTGGAAAAACAACTTTACTTAGAGAAATCTTTAAAAATAACCATGCTGCCATTGAAATCAATGAAGCTATTCAAATCGCTTTCTTATCTCAACTTCAAGGTGAAATGCTTAATGAATCTCATACCATACTAGAAGAATTCTTTGAAGCTGGCTTCGAATCGCCTCAAGAGATTAAAGCCCATCTATCAGACTATGGTTTTGAGGAAGAAATCATAAATCAGAAGATAGGCGCTTTATCTGGTGGAGAAAAAAATATCCTTCAATTAGCTAAACTTTCTACAAGTCAAGCAAATCTACTCCTTCTTGACGAGCCAACAAGCCATCTAGATACCTATTCACAGCTGGCACTAGAAAAAGCTATAGAAAACTATACCGGTGCTATCCTTATGATTTCTCATGATTTCTATTCCATCGTAAACTGTATGGACTATGTTTTAATCATTGAAGATAAGACCATTAGAAAAATGAGTATGAGAAAATTTAGAAAGATGATTTATGCAAATCATTTTAATAAAGACTATCTAGAGATTGAACAAAAGAAAAAAGCATTTGAAACAAAGATAGAATTAGCTTTAAAAGATACTGATTTTGAGCTGGCAAAAGTTCTATCTAAGCAGTTAGAAGAGCTGATTAAACTGCTTTAAATGCTATCTACATTAATTCTATATCTCACGTATTTTAAGAACAAAAAAGCTCATGCAGCAGCCCTTATACTATTATTAAAATAATTTTTATATTTACTTCATAAAAAAATATCTATCTATATAATTAACTATGTAATTTTTTATCAATATATATTTTTTAAAATAATTATACAATTTTTTCTTGACTTTTATTTTATATTATAGATATAATATTTATCGACAGGAACAAACATATGTTTAATTATAAACATATATTTAAATTAAATAGGCAAACCTTGGGAAACCTTGGGACGCAAAGCTATAGGGGTTAAGGTTTTTTAACTATACCAGCCAGTTGCCAAAGAGTCATAAACTTTTTGTTATCCTTTTGACAGGACCATTATGCTCTCTTCGAGAGCATTTTTTATTGTAGGATTACTGCGATTGTTCCAGATTTCAAAAAATATATAAAGTATCCTACTACCTTTTTAAAAAGTTAATACAGACTAAGGCATAGCTATGATAATAGCCTACTTCTAATT
>OBXC01000945.1_pt1 | contig 16517 bp, 10 predicted proteins | sample 1538111 | NCBI WGS metagenome assembly OBXC01 (sample SAMEA2580137, study PRJEB22360) | human gut metagenome | biome: human gut; feature: human-associated habitat; material: faeces | place: Denmark | collected 2008/2010
AAAGATATTAAATAAATATTACAAAACATTACATACGCATAACCTTGTAATTGCCTGACGACAACTTAAGGGAGGCTTAATTATGAAATTACGTCAAAGATTAGCTATGGTATTAGCTGCAGCTATGGTAGTAACAGCAGTACCTGTAACAACTATGGCAACATCAACAAATGGTATGACACAAACTGTATCTATGGTAGCAGGAAAAATGCTTGGTGTAGATAAAGGGGAAACAGTAAAAATAGATGGTAAGAACTATACTGTTTATCAAAAAGATACACATGATGCAAAATTAAAAGTAGATTTTGATACAACACTTGAAAAAGATACAACATTCTATCTTGAAGCAGAAGATTTTGTGTTCACTCCAGAAGCATTCGCAGCTTATGATGCACAAGAACTTAGCACAAATGGTGTTGATCTTACACAATTTAATAAAGAAACAACAACTGCTTCAGCAATTCAAGTAAATAATACAGTATACAACAAAGATGGAGAAGTTGCAGGTGCGTCTATCGAAGTGAGCTATACAGAAGATGGCCAAGAGGTTAAAGAAGTTAAGGTTCTTACAAGAAAAGAACTTGAGACAGCAGGCTTTGATGTAAAAGCAGCAGATTCAGATTTAGCAATCGAAGTTGCAGCAGCAGACAAAGCTGGTTACAAAATGGAATGGTTAAGTGAATCACAAATTCGCGTAACTGTAAAAAAAGGTACAGCACAAACTCAAAGAGTTGACTTACCAGTTATCGGTTTAGTTAAAAAAGGTACACCAGCAATCATTATTGATGCTTTAGATTCTTATGCAACATCAGGTAAAGTTGTATTAAGTGGTGAAGTTGTAACAGAGAAAAACTTATCTGTAAAATTTGCAGATGCTAAAAACCTTACAGTAGATGGTGGTTCTATTGCGGATCTTACAATCGTTGAAGGTGTAGCAGGAGCGCTTAACTCAGATAAAGAAGAAGCAAGAACATTTATTGTATCACTTCCACAAAGTTCAGATTTAGAATTCTCAGCAAAACAAAACCTTGAAGTTAAAGGTTTAAGAGGATTAGCGGGTGAAAATGTAAAAGTAGAAGCAAAAATCTTCGAAAATGAAGATGGTGAAAAAGATGCTAAAAAACTTGTTCTTGTTGTAGAAAAAACAGGTGTAACATCTTCAACAGGTCAAATCAAAATTTCTAATATCCAAGTTAAACCAGAAGGTAGATATGAAGCAGCTCTTGGTGACGTTGAAGTAAAAGTAACAGGTGAAGCAATTGAGGATACTAAAGCAGTAGTAGGTAAAGTAACAGAGTTTGGTGTTAACTTAACAGTAGATGAAGTTGCAGAACTTGTAGCAGGTAAAACAACTAAAGAAGTAACAGTAACTTTAGAAGAAGCAGTAGCAGATACATTTGATTCAAGACACAAAGCATATTTCACAATTGATGGTGGTGTAGTAAACCCAGCAACATTAACAGTAAAATTAAACGGAACAGATGTAACATCTGAATATGTAGAAAAAGATGTTAATGCTAAAACAGGTCACTTAGAAGGATTTGAGTTAAACTTTGCTGGAATTAATGCAGATAAAGCAAATAAATTCACATTTACATTCAAAGTACAAGGTGAAGTTGCTAATATGAGTGATGTTGTATTAACAGGTGAAAGCAGAAGCTTTAAAGAAGATGTAAATGTAACAGTAGCAAAAATGACAGCACCAGTAACAGTTGAAGCAGAAGCTATGACAGTTAAAGTAGGGCTTAAAGGTCAACAAGGTGGTAAAATTACAATCTCTGAAGCAGATAGAGGCATGATCAAAAAAGGTGAACTTAAACTTACTATGGATGATGCATCGATTAAATTTGCAAATGATGACCTTAAAATCGAAACAACAGGTACAATGAAAGTTGAAGTTAAGAGTGTAAAAAATAATGAAATCATATTAAATGTTAAACGTGAATCAAAAGAAGCAGGTAAACTTACAATTTCAGGATTCACATTTGATGTAGACCGTACAGTTCCAGAAGGAACAGAAGATGTTGTATTATCAGGTGAGGCAATCTCTACTATTAAAGATGATGCTTTAACAGTAAAAGATTTCGTGGTAGTAGGGACTCCAAATACAGAAGATAACAATGCAACAAATGGCCTTCAAAAAGGAACAGGAATCTTCAAAGTTGGAGAAAGAAAATACACAGTAAATGGTGAAGAAAAAGAAATGGATGCAGCGCCATACATTGCTAAATCAAACCGTGTAATGGTACCAGTAAAATATGTATCAGATGTATTTGGTGTAAATGGCAAAGATGTATTATTCTCTAAAGAAAATGGTGGAACAATCACTATCTTTGCGGGTACTCGTGTACTTCAAGTAGTAAATGGAAGCAATGTTGCACTTGTAAATGGTGTAAAAGTACCTATGGATGAAAAAGTAGCAATCATTGATGGTAGAACATATGTACCAGTAGGTGAAATGGCAAGACTATTAAACGTAGAAGTTGAATGGTCAAACGAAACAAAAACAGCTACATTCACAAACAGATAATAGAATAAATAGTAACGAGAAAAAGAGGTAAACCTTTTAGAGGGTTTACCTCTTTTTCTTTTGTTACAGATACATTAAGTTTCATATACTTAAGTTGAAATTGCAAAATACAACTAATATAATAATATAAATAATAAAAGACGGAGGTATAATAATGAAAATAAATAAAAAGTTATTAAGTTTCATCCTTATGGGGGCAATGGCAGCAGGAACGATGTCTGTAAGTGCAGCACAATTTACTAAAACAGCACAATTGTTTTATAACAATATTAAAGTTAAGGTAGATGGGGAATATAAGAAAACGAATGTAGAACCTTTTATGATTAATGGAACAGTTTATGTTTCTTTAAGAGATGCAGCACAGCTTACAGATAATGGTGTAGATTGGAATGGGTTGGATCAAGCTGTAGAAATCTCTACAGGAAACTCTAAGCCGTCTAACTATGAGCAAGAGTTAGCTGCTAAAAATGCAGAGATTATGAATCTACGCTCACAACTTGAGAGGTTACAAGGGCAAGTAGAAGATGAGAAAGAGGATAGTAATACATCTGGGGATAGAGAAGATGATACAGACTTTAAATCATTAAAAGAGACAGAAGAAGCTTTAAAAGAAGAATACAAAAAAAGCTATAATGTAGAATGGTCTTTTGACTTAGAAGAAGAGGACGATGCTTTAGTCTTAGAAGTAAGTTATGATGGATATTACGATAAAGAAGACTTTGGTAAAATGTCTAGTACATCCATAGAAAATCTTATGAAAGCTATGTGTAAGTTTATACAAGAACAGTATGGTTCTATCCTTGTTGAAGGTAAGCTCTATAATAATGATAATAATGAAACAATAAGTGAATTCTCACTTAGTACAAAAGGTGCTTATAAGTATACTAAAGTGAAAGAAGAAAAGTTTACTAAAGAGAATCTAAAAGAATTTGCAAAAGAGTTAAAAGGTGAATATAATACTTTCCCAGAGATTAATTTTGATGGGAAGTATGATAGTAAGAGTATTCGTATGAAAGATATTGAGTTAACAGAAAAAGGTGATACCATTATTTATGACATCCATACAACCTTTATGAATACTTTTAGCTATATATGGAATGCCTTAGAAGAGGGGAGTGCTACAAGTAAGTTAGAAAACTATATGGATGATATTCAAGAAGAGATAGAAGACGAATTCGATGTTAGAAATGTAGAAGGTTACCTTTATAATGTAGATGGTGAACTTATGGCTGAATATAGAAATGGAGATTTAAAGCTTAAGAAGATTAACTAGTTAAGTTTGTGTTACAAAGAAATTACAAATAGAAATATATAATTGACTTTAAAAATGTAAAACTATATAATTTAACATGAAATGGAAAGTTATATAATAATAAAATATTATGAAGGGGGACGTTAATCAATGAAATTACGTCAAAAGTTAGCTATGGTACTTGCTACAGCTATGGTAGTAACAGCTGTACCAGTAGTAACATACGCTGAATCAACAAATAAAATCTCACACACAATCTCTTCTGTAGATGGTACAGTAGCAGATAATGCAGAAGGTCTTAGCTTAATCATGGACTTTGCTGATACAATCGGTGATAGAAATGGTGGAAAAACATCTTTCTACTTAGATGCTAAAGATTTCAAATTTAGTGCAGTAGAATATGCGAAAGCATATTTTTCAGCAGCAAAAAGTGTTTATGTAAATGCACTTAATAAGATTGACTGGGATACAACTGCAGCAGGTTTAAATTTAGATACAAAATACTATGATGCAGATGTTGTAGTTACAGATATAGTTGTTGGACTTGTAGATAATACAGCACGTCCTACTTTAGAGGTTAAGAGTATAGAGTTTGATGTAACATATACTTTAAAAGCAAATGTGACAACAACTCCAGCAGCAGCTGATATTCCTACAAATGGAACAGTAAAAGTAGCGGTTAAAACAGTTAATAATACTAGTGTAGAAGCAGAACAAATTATAGAAGAAGCAGAAGCAGGCTTATCTACAGAAGTATACTTTGATGAAGATGGTAATGCACTTGCAGCACGTCCAAGAAATGCAAAAGCACCTGTAACAGTAGAGTACTTATTAGAGGATCAATTACGTGTAACAGTTGATAAAAATGCGTGTGCTAATCCAAGTAAGGTAAAAGTACGTATTCCTGTATTGGGTACAGTTAAAAAAGGTTCTCCAACAGTTACTGTAGATCCACTTGATTCATATGCTACAGGTGGCACATACTTCTTAACAAGAGAATCTGTAGAAGATGGTAATAGACTTGCTGTATCAGTAGCAGAAGCTGCTCCAATTCCAGTAGATGGTGGTGCAATTTCTGATATCACTATCACAGAGAGAGAAGAATACTCTATTAAAGATCCAGCTAATGCAGATACAGACAAAGAGAAAAAAGCTATTATTAAAAATAATAAGGTAACATTTGAATTACCAGCTAGCTCAGATTTAGTATTTGCTAAAGAGTCAACTCAAGAAAAATATGTAAGATTTACAGGTAGAAGAGCATTTGCACCAAACAAAAATATGACACATGATCAACTTGATAATGTAACATTTGAAGTATCAAAAGATGGTAAACTTCTTACAATTGGTCTTCCAACAAATAGAGAAGCAGATACAACAACTGGTGAATGGATTATCTCTGGTATCCAAGTAATTCCAGAAGAATCACGTTACGATGCTGTAACAGGTGATGTAGATGTAACCATTGATGGTGAAATGATTGCAGAAAAATCACATAAAGTTGGTGTAATCACAGATTACGACCAAACATTAACAGTTGATGAAGTAGAAGAACTTTACTCAGGTAAAGGTTCAAAAGAAGTTGTAGTAACACTTCAAGAAAACGTTAAAGAATCATTAGATGACAAACGTTGGGCTTATTTCGAATTATCAGAAGGTGCATACATCAAAGCTAATGCAGGTACAGAAAAAGATTCTGATGATAACGTAAAATCATTAGAAGCAATTGAAAAAATCGTTAAATTAAACATTAACGGTACAGATGTAACATCATATGATGAAGATTTAATGCAATTAATCATGGATGAAGATGGTAACGTTAAAGGGTTCAAAGTTCAATTTGAGTACTTAAATGATAAAGATGAAGCAGATGCTAAAAAAGGTCAATTAGATCCAAACAAAGCAAACAAAATCAAATTTACATTCAACGTTCAAGCTGATTCTGAAACAACAGGTAAAGTAGAACTTAAAGCAGATAGTAAAGCATTCGAAGTTGAACCACTTCACATTGCAAACGTAACTGCTCCAATTGAAGTTTCATTTGATGCAACAACTGTAAAAGTTGGTCTTGAAAAACAAGCACTTGGCAAAGTTACAATTAAAGAAACTGCTGCTGGTATGTTAACAAAAGGTGAATTAGTAATTGATGCAGATGAAGATGGTGTTAAATTCGTATCAAATGCTAAAGATCTTAAAGTAACAACTCCAGAAGGTTCTACATTAAAAGTAGAAGTTAAACGCGTTGATAAAAATGGTATCGTACTTAGCGTAGATAGAACAGCTAAAGAAGCTAGCGAGTTCACAATTGAAGGTATCGTAGCTGATATCGACCGTACAGTACCAGAAGGTGAAGTAGCTATCCAAGTATTTGGTGATGCATTAAGAGCTTTCGATGGTGTATGGGGTGACTCAGAATACAATGAAAAAGATGGTCATAAACCAGGTAAAGGTTACATCTATGAAGCAAACAAAGTGGAAGAATTTGATGCACCACACAGATTCACAGCTGATGGTTACATCGTTGTAGGTACAAAAAATACAGAAGATCTTCCAAGTGCTGCAAAAGCTAAAGAAATCATCTTAACTGTAAATAGTAAAGAATACACAGTAAATGGCGAAGCTAAAACTGCTGATGCTGCTGCATTCATCGATGCTAACAACAGAACTATGGTTCCAGTTAAATTCGTAGCTGAAGAATTCGGTAGAATTGAGTTCGGTACAATCAATGGTGTTGGTACAGTAACAGTATTCAAAGATGCTGATGTACTTCAATTCCAAAATGGTTCAAACATCATGAACAAAAACGGTATTGCTATCCCAATGGATACAAAAACTGTAATCAAAGATGGTAGAACATACGTACCATTCAAATATGTAGCTCAAGGCTTAGGTATTAACTACAGCTTCGACAATGCTACAAAATCAGTTACATTTACAAATCAAGTAAAATAATTAATATATGAAGAAAGAGTATCTCTTAGAGGTACTCTTTTTTTATTGTGGAGAAATACTTAAAGTATGCTATAATAGATAAGAAATATAGCTTATATATAGGAGGAATAGTGATGAGACAGGATAGGGTAAATAGAATTTTATTGATACCTCTTATGATTCTATTAAGTATTATTCCGTTAATTGTACGTTATACACAGGTTCTCTTAACGGATCCACAAGCCATAGAGATGTGGGGGAGTATGCCTGTGGGAGATTTATTTTCTCAAGTAAAAGCAGGATGCATCCTTACTATAACAGGTATAATATGTATCATTTTATTTTTGGCTTATTCAAAGAAAGAGTTAAAGATAGATTGTTATATGAAAGGTATCTATATAGCCAGTGGAGTATATCTTTTTATAACACTTATAGCAACCTTTACTTCACAATATAAAAATACAGCTCTATGGGGTGTTGCAGATCGTGCAGAAGGTGGGGTTATTTTAGTAAGTTATGTGATTATTATGCTTTATAGCCTTTATGTTGTAAGAGAGGTTGAGTCTTATAAGTATATAATGCTCGCTTTACTAGTTTTAACGTTGATTTTAACCGTTTTAGGATATTATCAGTATATAGGCCAAGATTTATTTACAACTACGGAATGGGGGAAAGCCCTTATTATTCCAGAGAAGTATAAGGAGTACCGTGATGGTTTACAGCTCTTATATGAGGAGAAAAGGATATACGGAACCATGTTCCATTATAATTATATAGGTAGTTTTACAGCTATGATTATCCCATTATTTGTCACTTTGGCGCTTTATGGAAGAGGATGGATATGGCGTACCTTTTATGTTGTAGGTGCAGTATGTGGGGTGTTCTTGCTTTTAGGTAGTACCTCTAGGGCGGGGCTTATTGGAGTGGGATTAAGTTTTGGAATAGGGCTCGTGTTCCTAGGTAAAAAAATGATAAGAGAGTGGAAGGTAACGATTGCTTTAATCATCACCAGTATTTTAGGAATTTTCTTAATGAATCAAGCTACGCAGGGGGTAATCTTTGAGCGTATACCTGAACTTTTAAAAGATATAGAAAGCTTTTGGAGTTTTAATCAAGATGAAGCTGATTATAAAGAAGCTTTACCGTTACAAGGTATTGCTCATGAAGGAAAAGCATTAATTATACAAGTTGGGGCAAGTCGCTTATCTATTAATGCTACAGAGGATGGCTTACAGTTTAGTGATGACAATGGAGATAGCGTAGTGTATGACTATACAGAAGGATTATATGCTACACAAGATGAACGTTTTAATAAGTTATCTTTTAGAAAAATGGATAGGGCTATTCAGGATAGAATGGTATGGGAGATATTAGCCCCTATACCGGTATTTACATTTGTAAGTAATACTGAAGAAGGCGTACATTTAGTCAATCCAAATACACTAGAGCCAATAGAATTAGAAGAAGTAGAGTATATAGGATTTGAAGGAAAAGAAAAATTAGGTTCTGCAAGGGGATATATATGGTCTAGGACTTTACCACTTTTGAAGGAAACATGGTTTATAGGAAAAGGACCTGATACTTTTGTTTATGAATTTCCACAACATGACTATTTAGGGAAGTGGAAAGCGTATGATACAACGAATATGTTAGTGGATAAACCTCATAACCTCTATTTACAAATTGCAGTTAACCAAGGTGGTGTAGCCTTAGTAGCCTTTTTGGTGATAATAGGTATTTATTTCGTACAGAGTAGTAAGCTCTATGCTTTTAAACGAAATGATGAAGAGAGACACATAGTAGGTATAGCTTTTATGGTAGCTGTGATAGGTTATTTAGGAGCTGGTTTATTTAATGACTCTATTGTATCAGTAGCACCTATATTTTGGATTATTTTAGGTGTAGGTATAGCTATTAACTATATAAATAGTAAAATGAATAGAAAACAGGAGCAAGCTATGCCTCATGCTACAATTGATATGAAGAAGAGAAAATATATAGGGATAGAATAGTAGTAAAAGGATTGGAGAATGAAATCATTTTCCAATCCTTTTTTAGTAAGCATTTTTATTAATAAATCCTTTGAAAACTGTAAGGATAATAATTTTTAAATCAAAGCTAAATGTCCAATTTTCTATATAATAGAGGTCATGTTCAATGCGCTTCTTAATAGATGTATCACCTCTATAGCCACAAACTTGAGCCCATCCTGTAATGCCGGGACGTACTTGATGCTTGATCATATAGCGTGGGATAGTCTCTTTAAACTGATCCACAAAGTAAGGGCGCTCTGGTCTAGGCCCTACTACAGACATATCCCCTTTAAGAACATTAAAGAATTGAGGCAGTTCATCAATGCTTGTCCTTCGCATGAAAGCACCCCATTTTGTTTTGCGGGGATCATGTTGTGTGGTCCATTTGTCTTTTTCTTCTTCAGTAGTCTGAACGCGCATAGAGCGGAATTTATACATATTAAAGTTTTTGCGGTTTAGTCCTACACGTTCTTGCTTGTAAATAATAGGACCTGGAGAAGAAAGTTTAGTCATCATTGCTGCAAAGAGCAATACTGGGCTTGTTATAGTAAGAGCTGCTAAAGCAAAAATAATATCAAAGCTGCGCTTAAAGAAGTTTTTAAACACATTATCCAGTGGTACATGACGTACATCAATAACAGGTAAGCCATCTAGATCGTCCATATAAGGTTTGGCAGGTATATATTTATGGTAATAAGGAATAATCTGCGTTTTAACACCTGACTTCTCACAAGCTTGAAGAATATGTCTTAGTTCACTTAGGTCTGATCCAGAGACTCCTATAATCACGATATCAATAGCTTTTTCTGATAGGATTTTTTCGAGCTCTATAGTACTCCCTATTATAGGATGACCTTTAAATTTTTTGTGATGATTAAGGGCAGAAGTGATAATACCGACGATATTATAGCCCCAGTGTTTATTTTTTTTGACTTTATCAATAAAGAGAGCACTGCTATCGGTAGCACCTATAATAAGACAATGCTTTAGATTATAACCTTTACGTCTATATTTTTTAAGAATGATACGAATTACCAATCTGCTAGACATAGTAAGTATAGTATTAATGATAAAAAATAACACAAGAGATTTTCGAGAGTAATCTACAATCTTGAAGATAAATAAGCCTACCATGATAAAGATAGCACATAAAATATTTGTTTTAGCGATTGCAGAAAGCTCTACATGAAGGGGTTTAGTGCGCCTTGTACTATAAATATCAAATATATTATAGAAGATAAGGTAGAGTGGCATTGAGAGTAATATAGGACGTAAGTTCTGTTGAAATGTAAGAGAATGAATGCCATCAGCCATTTGGTAAAAGCGTATGTAATAAGCGATTAAAAATGAAATAAGTATAACAATTAAATCTAGAAAGACTTGTAGTCTATTTAGATATTTTTGATTTTCACGGATCATAGTAAGACTCCTTTAATAAGCTTTAATTATTTATTTTATATTATACTATAAGAGATTATAAAGAACAAAAAAAGACAAAGAAAATAGAGGTGTAATTGAAATGTAATAATTGGTAGATGTTATTTGATTAAAAATATAAAAAAACCTGAAGAAATATGCTATAATATAAGTATTATTGGAGTAAAAGTTATAGTTGAAATATAAATAGAAGGGTAATGGGATGTAAAGGAGGAAGCATATGAAGATAACTGCAGTTATTATGGCTGGGGGAAAAGGTGAAAGATTTTGGCCTAAAAGTAGAAGAAGGTTACCTAAGCAATTCTTAAGTTTAACTGAAGATGGAAAAACTATGATCCAACATACAGTAGAGAGAATTAGTTCATTAGTAAATATTGAAGATGTATTTGTAGTTACAAATAAAGATTATGAAAATTTGGTGATAGAGCAACTAGAAGGAATTCCTAGAGAAAATGTACTTCTAGAACCTATGGCTAAGAATACAGCTCCATGCATAGGACTTGCTGCAGTACATATTAGAAAAAAATATGAAGATGCTATTATGCTTGTTTTACCATCTGACCATTTGATAAAATATAATGAAATATACATAGATACATTAAAAACAGCTATTAAAGTAGCAAAGGAAGATAGTAGTATGGTGACTATCGGTATTATGCCATCATATCCAGAGACTGGATATGGATATATTAACTTTGCTAGAGATGAAAATGAAGGCAAACGAGCTGGTGTTTATAGAGTTAAAAAGTTTGTAGAAAAGCCAAATCTTGAAACAGCTAAGGAGTACTTAACTTCAGGAAAATATTTATGGAATAGTGGAATGTTTGTATGGAAAGTATCAACTATATTAGAAAACTTTAAACAGTTATTGCCAGATACTTATAGAGGGCTCAGTGAGATAGAGCTATCTATAGGTTTTGATAATCAGGAAAAAGTTTTGGAGGAAGAATTCTCTAAGTTTAATTCAGAGTCAATAGACTATGGTATTATGGAGCGAGCAACTAATATTTACACTTTACCAGGGAGCTTTGGTTGGGATGATGTAGGAAGTTGGCTTGCTCTTGAGCGTATTAGCTCTACAAATGAAAATGGTAATGTGGTAGCTGGAAATGTCATTACTATAAATGCAAAAAATTCTATTATACAGGGGCATGATAAACTTATTGCTACTGTTGGTATAGAGGATCTTATTGTTGTAGATACAGAAGATGCTATTTTAATTTGTAATAAAGAAAATACACAAGATGTAAAAAAAGTTATTGAAAATCTTAAGATTTGTAATAGAAATGAATATTTATAAAAGGAGAAATAAAAATGAAAAGAGCACTTATTACAGGAATTAATGGTCAAGATGGGTCATATTTAGCAGAGTTATTATTAGAAAAAGGTTATGAAGTATACGGTATTATGCGTCGTAAGAGTGTTGTAGATTACGGTAATGTAGAACATATTAAAGATAAAATTAAATTTATCTATGCAGATATGACAGATGTTGTATCACTTACAAATGCTATGCGTATTTCACAAGCAGATGAAGTGTATAATTTAGCTGCACAATCTTTTGTAGGAACATCATGGGAACAACCAATTGCAACAGCAGAAATTGATGCAGTGGGTGTAACAAATATGTTAGAAGCTATTCGTACAGTAAAACCAGAGGCTAGATTTTACCAAGCAGCTACAAGTGAAATGTTTGGATTAGTACAAGAAATACCACAAAAAGAAACAACTCCATTCTATCCACGTAGCCCATATGGTGTAGCTAAAGTATACGGATTCTGGATTACTAAAAACTATAGAGAAAGCTACGATATGTATGCTTGTTCAGGAATTTTATTTAACCATGAATCAGAAAGACGTGGGCTTGAATTTGTAACACGTAAAATTACAGATGCTGTAGCACGTATCAAACAAGGAGTACAAGATCATCTCGAACTTGGAAACATGGACTCAAAGCGTGACTGGGGTCATGCAAGAGATTATGTAGAAGGTATGTGGAGAATGCTTCAACAAGAAAAGGCTGATGATTATGTTATTGCAACAGGTGAAACACGTACAGTACGTGAGTTTGTAGAAGCTGCCTTCGAATGTGTAGATATGTATATTGAGTGGCAGGGTGAAGGTATAAATGAAATTGGGATTGATAAAGCTACGGGAAAAACAATTGTGAAGATCAATCCACAATTCTTCCGACCAGCAGAAGTAGATATTCTTATTGGAGATCCAACTAAAGCTGAAACAGAACTTGGATGGGAAAGAAAAACAAGCTTCAAACAACTCGTTGAAGGTATGGTTCAAAACGATATGGAGATTGTAGAAAAAGAAATTAGAATTAGTAATTTATAAGAGGAAGTTAAAATGAAGGCTCTTATAACAGGAATTGATGGTTTTGTAGGTTATCATTTGTATAAATTATTAATACAACAGGGTGTGGAAGTTCATGGAACAACTATACTAGAAGGTTATATTAATAAAGAAATTATTTTACATAAGATGAATCTATTAGATTATGAAAATGTAGAACAAGTTATTGCAAAAGTGCAACCAGATTATGTATATCATTTAGCCGGACAAAGTGCAGTAGGATTATCTTGGCAGCAACCTGCTATGACCATGAGTGTAAATGTAAATGGAACTATTAACCTATTAGAATCTGTTAGAAAACTAGACAAACACTGCCGTACGTTAATTATAGGTTCTAGTGATCAATATGGACCTGTGACGCCTGAGATGTGTCCGATTCAAGAAACTACCCCTCTTAATCCTGTAAGCCCATATGGAATCAGTAAGTGTACACAAGAACAGATAGCGCAGCTTTATGTAAAAGCATATGCTATGGATATTGTTATGGTTAGGGCTTTTAATCATATTGGACCTATGCAAGATATTAACTTTGTTATAGCAGACTTTGCAAGTAAAATAGTAGCTATTGAAAAAGGTGCCGAAGCAGTTCTTAAAGTAGGAAACTTAGAAGCCTATAGAGATTTTACAGATGTAAGAGATATTGTAAATGGTTATACAATGCTAATGGAAAAAGGGCATAGTGGTGAAGTTTATAATATAGGTTCTGGGAAAAGTATAAAAATACAAACTATATTAGATATTCTTTTGAATCTAGCAACAACAAAGATTAAGGTGGAAGTAGACTCAGATAAGCTTAGGCCATTAGATGTACCGAAAGTTGAGTGTGACAACTCAAAGATTAAAAATCATACAGGTTGGACTATAGCAAATGATATACATCAAACTTTAAAGGATACATTAAACTATTGGAGGAGTATGTAGCAGTTGCTACATACTCCTATATTTTTGAAAGGAATAAAAAAATGAATCAACTTAAGGAATTGTACAGCTATAGAGAAATGATGTATAACTTAGTTAAAAAAGATTTAAGAACACGATATAAAGGTTCTTTTTTAGGATTTTTGTGGACCTTTATTAATCCCCTACTACAATTAGTTATCTATACGATTGTGTTTTCCACTATTATGCGTGTGGACGTTGAACAATTTTATATATATCTATTTGTAGCCCTAATACCTTGGATTTTCTTTACTTCAGCTATTCAAGGAGGGGCAACAAGTGTTATAGCAGGAAAAGACTTGATTAAAAAGATATATTTCCCAAGACTTATAATGCCTATTTCAGTTGTAAATGCCGCTTTTATGAATATGTTATTTAGCATGAGTATTGTATTTTTGGCGTTACTAGTTAGTGGTATAGGTCTTAGTAAGTATATTATTTTCCTTCCTATTATTATGATATTGGAGTATTTATTAGCATTAGGGCTAGCTTTTATCTTTTCGGCACTTAACGTGTTCTTTAGAGATCTAGAGCATATATTAGGTATTATTATTATGGGGTGGTTTTATTTAACCCCTATCGTCTATACATTAGATATGGTGCCAGAACAATACACAAAATTATTTTATTTTAATCCTATGACTAATATTGTTATGGCGTATAGAGAAATACTATACTATAAACAGATGCCGGATTTTACCGCTTTATGGCAAATATTAATATGGAGTATAGGATTTATTATAATAGGTTACTGGATATTCCAAAAGTTACAAAAACGCTTTGTGGAGGAATTATAGAATGAATGCAATAGAAGTGAAAAATGTGCATAAAAGTTTTAAAATTCATTATGATAAAGGAACTACTTTAAAAGAAAAAATACTGTTTAAAAATCGAAATAGATATGAAGAACATCATGTACTAAAAGGAATAGATTTAACGATTCAAAAAGGTGAAGTGGTAGGGTTAATTGGTGAAAATGGATGTGGAAAAAGTACATTACTTAAGCTGATGACTCGTATTATGTATCCAGATCAAGGATCTATTATAGTGAAAGGAAAAGTATCAAGCCTATTAGAATTAGGTGCTGGATTTCATCCTGATATGTCGGGGAGGGAAAATATCTATACTAATGCGTCTATCTTTGGTCTTACTAAAAAGGAGATAGATGAGAGATTAGAAGATATTATTGCCTTTTCTGAGCTAGGAGAATTTATCGAGAACCCCGTAAGAACATACTCTTCTGGCATGTATATGCGACTTGCTTTTTCAGTAGCTATTAATGTAGATGCAGATACATTGCTTATAGATGAGATACTAGCGGTGGGAGATTCAGCATTTCAGAGGAAATGTTTCAAGAAGATTTCGGAATTAAAAGCTCTTGGAAAAACAATCGTTATAGTATCCCATGATATGACCAACCTGAAAAGACTGTGTGATAGTATATATTGGATTAAAGTAGGTGTAATTAATTTAAAAGGAGAGTCAGACTATGTAATAGATAAATATATTGAAGAGACTTATAAGACGAAAGAAGTAGCGGTTAAGTTAGAGAGCATAGGGAGTAGTGTAGAGAATACTATAAATCAGGAGCAGATAGCTGATAATAAGCAAGGTAATAACAATAAATTAGATAGTATAGAAGAATTTAATGAAAGTTTTATAACGGAAGCACAAAAGAAAACACAATTAAGTCCTGCTAGATGGGGAAAAAAAGAAATAGAAATAGTAAGTGTGGAAATATTGGATAAAGATAATAATGCAAATATTAATATTAGGTATGGCGAAAATATTAAAATTAGTATTCAATATAAACGAAATAAAGATATAGAAGATATTGTATTTGGAATAGGTATTTTCTTACCAGATGGTACAAGATGTTACGGGACCAATACGTCAGTAGATAAAGTAATTGTTGCGGTTAAAAGTGTAGGAGAGGTAAGTACACTTGATTTCTGCATAGATACGGTACATTTAACGAATGGAGAGTATGAACTAAATATTGCTGCACATAGCAAAGATGGGTACACTTATGATTATCTTAATAGAATATTTAAATTTGTGATATATTCAGATAGAGAAGATATCGGTATTTATAAGCCAATACATTATTGGAGGCAAAACCAATGAAAGATCAGATATTAAAAAAAATGAAGATAAGGCAATTTGCAAGAGAAAATATGAACTATGTAGATGAACAAGATAAGAAAAACTTAGAAAGAAGTAATAGTCAAAGGGAAAACATTCAAAGAGAATCAGGACAAGAAAAATACAATCAGCATAATATTTTTACTAATATAGAGCTTCTCGAGACAGTAAAAAGAGTAGAAGATGAATTCCCTATCACCTCTCATAGGAAAATGATTGGTAGAATACTCATATTTGGAAAGAAACTTGTACGAAAATGTTTAAGATGGTATATACATCCGATTGCAGAAAAACAAAGTATATATAATAGCTATAATTTGTATCTGTCCAGTGAATTAAAGTATTATGTGGAATTTTTGGAAAATAAAGTATTAATGCATGAACAGGAGATGTATAACTTAAAAGAAAAACTGAATGAAAATCTTCGTGAAAGATATCCTGAATTAGTAGAAAAATTAAGAGACGAACTAGAATTAGAAAAGAATCAAGTAATTATTGATTTTAAGTTACAAAACGAAGAATTAAAATATGAATTATTTAAAGAACTTAAAAAAAATAAGGTAATTAATGAAGAATTTAAAACGGGGTTATTAAAAGAAATAGATACAGACCTTAAAGAACTTAAAAAGATTGAAGGAATTAATGAACAAATTAAAACAGAGTTATTAAAAGAAGTATATACAGTTAGTGATAAAATTCAAGAAACAGTAAAAGCTCATATAGAAGAGAGAGTAGTAGCAGTTAAAGAAGAATTACAAAATATGTACAAAGAGATTAAGAGAGAACAAATTGAAAATAATGAGGATGAGACACAGAAACTAAGGGGATATACAGATTTAGTAAGAAAATATAATGATGAAGCTGCACTAAATGAGATAATAAATTT
>OBXC01000951.1_pt1 | contig 16412 bp, 9 predicted proteins | sample 1538111 | NCBI WGS metagenome assembly OBXC01 (sample SAMEA2580137, study PRJEB22360) | human gut metagenome | biome: human gut; feature: human-associated habitat; material: faeces | place: Denmark | collected 2008/2010
GCCGCCGTCTCCATCTCCGAACATGGATAAGGTCTGTCCGCCGGTTTCCTTATCCTGGTATGCGTCCCAGTTTTCCTGGATCTGGCTGGGCATATTCCAGGTGATGAAATGAGTAGGAGGAACGCAGGCGCAGATGCGGGTGCCGTCGATGCCCTTCCAGAGGAAATTGTTGTGGGGGAAGCGGTTGGTATCGTTCCAGGTGGACATTTTATTGGATACAAAATAATCAACACCGGATTTTTTCAGGATCTGCGGCAGGATCCAGCTGTTTCCGAATACGTCCGGCAGCCAGGCATTGTCAACGGTGATGCCGAAGGCTTCTCTGTAATAAAGCTGTCCGTAGAGGCACTGGCGGATCAGGCTTTCTGCGGTGGGGATGTTGCAGTCCGGCTCTACATACATGGCGCCTACGGGCTCAAACTGTCCGGAGCGTACCTTTTCCTTCAGCTCTTCAAAGAGCTCAGGATAATACTGAGACAGAAGCTCATAGGTATAGGGCTGAGTATGGGCGTATTTAAAATCAGGATACTGGTCCATGAGACGCATTTGGATCAGGATGGTACGGGCATTTTTATGTACCACATGGATCCGGCGCCAGTAGTATGCAATATCCAGATGGGAATGGCCTACCAGAGCTACGTTTCCGCTGGAACGGAAATCGGTGTTTTCATAGATATGTGTCTCAATGTAGGAAAGAGCAGCTTCCACGCCTTCCCAGGTATCAAAATCAACCAGATTTAAGGCATTATTTAATTCTCTGTTTAAGAATACCCGGTAATCCTCATCAAAATGATTGGATTTTGCAATATCCAGCAGTATGGTCAGATCGTAAAACAGGGATAAGAGCGGCTCATTGAGCTCTGCCAGATAAGCGCCTTCAAAGATCTGGCGGCAGCCCCGGCAGGAGAGGGCATCGGGATTTCGCTCGTCATCCGGCTTGGAACGGTTGTATCCCTCGATTTCAATAGTAAGCTCAGCGCTGTCCTTATTTAACCAGGGGTTTACCAGAATACGGTCACGGTTGGGGTCAATTCCTCCGGCATAATGTCCATTGATCTTTACGATCATTTCAGCTGCCGTATGCAGGGTAAACCAGATATCCTTTTCCTTCAGGGATTCGGGAATCTGTGCATGGCCCCGGATAAAGGCGGTGCCGTCAGGGCTGAAATACATATCCCCGGTTTTTAAGGGGCGGTAATCGGATGTATAGGTATATTCATTTTCAGCGGTCTGGAACGCATCGCGGATTTCCAGATCGGTAATTTCATACTTTTCTTTGATTAAGCTGCGTTTGATCCAGGAATAGCGCAGGTCTGTCCATTCCTCAGGACGCATACTTCTTCTGATAACTTCAACAAAAGCCATGGCTCCTCCGTTCTGTGAAAGGAATCAGTGATCCCAGAAAAATGGTTTTTTGCAGATGGGTTTTATGGTAACGTCTTCCCCCAGATCTCTGAGGATTTCCTGGCGGATCCAGTCCAGACAGCGGTTTAAAATGATGCATTTTGAACATTCTCCGCGGAAAATCAGGGTAAGACAGCGATCCTCATAGGATACAAATTCCACCCAGCCTCCGTCTCCCCTGATACGGGGACCAATGGTATTGCAGATATATTCTTCCATAACAGCCTCCTGATGTATTCTTAAGGCTATTATATAAATCCCCTGAATATAGAAACAGGACAAAATCCATGAATCGGGTGGCCTTTTCTAATGGATTTTGTCCTGTTGTGCTGTTTTATGACCCAAGGGGGATACGGATGGAAATTACATTGCAGTAGTAGGGGATGGAGCTGAAAGAAATGTATACCTTTTCTGCTCCATAGTAGGCAGTAAGCCGTTGATATACGTTTAAGATCCCCACATGGCCGCCTTTGGCAGTGGAGCTCTTTTTTAAAAGTTCATCCAGCTCAGAGGGTTCAAAGCCGCTTCCATTGTCATTGATATTGATCACAAGTTCATCTTCTTCAGCCGTGATGATCACCTCGATCGCAGGCGTGGAAATGGGGATTCCCGGTGAGTCTACGCCGAAGCCGTGCTTGATGGAATTTTCCACAAGGGGCTGCAGGATGGTTTTGACGATCAGATGGTGGCTCAGTCCCGGAGCCAGATGATACATGAAACGGATGGACTGGCCGAAACGCTGGTTCATCAGACGTACATAGGCATTGGCATGGCGGATCTCACTGGAAAGCGGAATAAGATCAGCTCCGTTTGACAGGCCGATTCTTAAATATTCCGCCAGATACTGGATCATATTGGCGGCTGTGTCGGACTCACCACGTTTTACCTCTGACTGGATGCAGTCCAGTGTATTATACAGGAAGTGGGGATTGATCTGCTCGGTTAAAAGCCGTATTTCTGCCATATATTTTTCAGATTCTTCCTGTTTAATGCGTTCCATCTGCTTTTGAATGGTATCGTGCATCTGGTTAATGGCAGTGCACAGATGGCCTATTTCATCGCCGGTTCCAAGCTCCTGTTTGTGTTCATAACGGTTCTCACGGATCCGCTCCACAATGGCCATGAGCTGTGTGACCGGACGGGTAATATAGCGGGTCATCATCCGGGATATGACAAGGAGAATACCCACAACAAGAAACAGGACTATGACAAGGAAATCAATGGTAGGTCCGAATATGTCATAAAAAGGCTCTTTGGGAACACATTCCAAAAGGATAAGGCCTGATTTCGCCATATGGGACGCTGCCAGATAGAAATCAGAGGTCTGGGCCGCTGTGTGCGTTTCATCTGTTTCTGTCAAAGTGCGGATCAAAGCATCTGTCTCAGGAAGCATTAAAGGATTTGTTTTTTTATCATAGGATGAGGGGCTTAAGGGTACGCCATCCTCTGTAAAAAGGTAATACGTACCTTCTGCAAGTCCCGTGCTTGCCAGAGTAAGGCTCTGGAGAAGCTTGGTACAGTCCAGATAGACGACCACATATACGTCGGAGGGCTCATCTGTTATATTTACAACTGCGTATTCGGCCTCATTGACCCGGATAGGAACGACCAGAGGAAGAACAGGCACCCTGCTTCGCAGTGGACTTTGGCGGATTGGAAGGCAGGTTACTCCGTGAAGCCCGTAAAGCTCTTCTTCCGTAAAAAATTCTGCGGTATCCGGAAGAGGATTTTTATAAAGGGAATAGGCAGTTTTTCCATCTCCGGAGAGAACCAGGGCAGACTGTACCAGATAGTTGCAGCCTGCCAGATCGGACAGTTCATTTTGGACCAGACGTTCCTGAACAATATAGGACACAGAGGGAGAGGCCAGCATACGGATATCGGAAGAAAATTCAGCCGTTCCGCAGATGGCAGTCAGCCGGTCCATAATATTCTTATAGTTATAACTTAAAGTCTCAGAGGCATTCTGGGCCGCCTGCTTCGTCCTCTCAAACTGCCGGTCTGAAAGGATGAAGCTGTAATAAAAAATGGAAATAGCAGTAATCAGCGTAGTCAGAACCAGGGTCAGGATCCCGATTACGATATTTATTTTCCCCATAAGGGAGGCATCTCTAAAGTGCCGGGGTAATTGTTTTTTCACAGCAAGGCCTCCTGCCTGTTTTAAGATCGGTATTTTGCCTGAAAGTCCGAGGGTGTAATGCCATGGACATTTTTAAATGCCCGGGAAAAGGAGCGGTAATCCCCATATCCTACATCATAAGCCACATCGCTGATCGAAGCAGAGGGATTCATAAGAACGCGGCGGGCATATTCCATTTTTTCTGTCAGCAGATAATCCCTTAAATTTACATTTGTCTTATTTTTAAAATAAATGGCAAAATAAGAGGGGCTCAGATGAACCTCACGGGCAATATCCTCGATTTTGATATGGTTTGTGATGTTCGAGTGGATATATTCCTTGGCAGTGCAGATGATGGGATCATCGGCTTTGGATGCATTTTCCTGCACCTGAGCGTATTTGGAAGATGCGTAGCCGTACACAGCGTCGATAAATTCCGACAGCTGGCAGAAGGAGTCGCACAGCCACTGGCGGATCTGGGACAGCTGTTTGAAACGGTAAAGGTCTCTGGCAGTAGCAATTTCTGATATTTCTCCGTGGGAAAAATTGGAAAACTCCTGCTGAACCTGATGGAACAGGGCGTAGCACAGGCTGTAAACATAGTTTGGCGGCGGCATAGGTACATAGAGAAGGCTGTCAATAAATTCATCGCAATAGGCTTTGATCTTATCTCTGTCCTTTTTTACAATATACTGAAAAAGAGGAAGGTAGTCTATATCAGACAGCCGGGTTTTGGGCGGTACGCTGCAGATCGTCTCATAAGTGAAAATGTGGGAGGAGGAATCATACAGCTGATAGGTAAGAGCAGTCAGCGCCCGGTTGTAGGAATAGGAACATTCCATCAGTCCGGATACCGTATCTCCGACGCCGATCAGGGGCAGCGAAAGTCCGGCATTTTTTAAGGATTTCAGACAGCGCAGGGCAACATGAAAGGGGATCAGGCTGGAGGTATTGAAGATTCCGATGAGCTGTTTGGCATCATGCTTCCAGAAAATGCATTTTTCACCGGCAAATTCCTGATTCAGCTGCTTTAAAACAGGATCAGGGGAGAATGAGGCTGTGCCGGAAGAAAGGGTTTCTTCAAATATAAAAGCGCAGACATAGCAGGAACTGTCGCTTAAAGGCAGCTGCGTATCGCACAGCATCCGGGAAATAATACCGGATTCCAGGATTTTCCCATCAATGAGATTATTGAAAAAATTAAAATTAAACTGCTCCTGATACAGACGCCGGGTGCTGTGACGGCTCTGGCTGGTTCTTTCCATAAAAATACGGCAGATTTCGTCCGTAAGCTCGGTACTGTTCAGAGGCTTTAAAAGATAGGCCTTGGCTCCGTACCGCATGGCCTCCTTTGCATAAGAAAAGTCATCATAGCCGCTTAATATGATAAAATCGGTAGAGATTCCCGCATTGCGGCAGCGCTCAATGACCTGGATCCCTGTAAGGTCTGGCATCCGGATGTCGATAATGGCCAGATCCGGCTTATATTTAATGATAGCATCTAACGCCTCATGGCCGTTGGACGCCAGGGCTGCAATACGGATTCCCAGACTTTCCCAGTCGATTGCGGTTTTTACTCCTTCCAGAACGGAATATTCATCGTCTGCCAGAACAGCAGTAAATTCAACGGTATTTTGTTCCATGAGGGTCCTCCTGTGGGCGAAAATAAATAGATGATGGTACAGACAGATAATCAGAAATATGGTGTGATTTCGATTATATACGCCAGTATAATGACTGTCAAGCATGGGATTTGTTACATGAGACAGCATAAAAATTGTTACATGGAAGATAAAATATGTCCTTCTGATTGTGAAAAATAAATGATAAAGTTATGCCATCGACAGGTAAGAAGGAAACAGAAAATAAAAAATTTTAAGGAGGAAGTTATGAGAAAGAAACGTTTCATCAGCATTGCTCTGGCAGCAGTGATGGCAGCTTCTGTTGTAGGCTGCGGTTCCGGTTCCGACACGGCAGCGAATGTAGAAAATACCCAGGCAGAGGGCGGAGAAGCCAAGGCTCCTGAGGGTGCGACTACAGTAGAGGTATGGACAGAGGACCGTCACGATCTGGAGTATGTAGAAAAGATGATTGATCAGTACAATCAGAATAATGATGACAATATTTTCATCAATCTAACTGTTATTACAGAGGATTATAAGAATATGCTGGCTCTGGCATATAACGGCGGAACCGCTCCTGATGTTGTAGGCGCAAACAGCCTTCCATTAAATACATTTGCAGATACAGGAATTCTGATGCCTTTAAACGAGTACATTGATTCCGATGAAACCTTCCAGAAGGTAAACGAGCCATATGAGCACGCATATGAGGGCGAGAACACAAGAAACGGAAATATCTACTTTGTATACAGCGGTATGCGTTCCGGCGTTCGTGTAGAATATAATAAGAATATTCTGGAAGAGTGCGGTTATACAGAAGTTCCTTCCAAATTAGAAGATTACATTGATATGGCTAAGGATATTACCGAAAAGGGAGCAGGCAACTATTATGGTATCGGATTTACATCCGCATCTACCTTTGAGCGTCTTCTGGAAATGTCCGCTCAGGTTTCCGGTATTTACTATTATGACTATGTAAACGGAAAATATGACTTCAGCGGCTATAAGGATATTGTTGAACTTGGAAAGAGATTTATTTCTGAAGACATCGCATATCCGGATCAGCAGGGCGTTGACAACATGAGAGCGCTGTTTGCAGAAGGCCAGTTTGCCCTGTGGAGCAACGCTTCTCAGGAAGCCAGCGTATTTACCAATCAGATTCCGATTACCGAGTTTGAGTGGGGCGTAGCAGAGGTTCCGTCCCTGACAGGTGAGATTGAGGGCGCACTGCAGACAACTCCTTCCAAGGCATACGGTATCGTATCTACCTCTGAGCATAAGGATGAGGCATGGAAGGTAATTCAGTACTTCCAGTCTGAAGAGTTCTTAAAAGGATATCTGGAGAGCGGCCACTGCCTGCCGATCAGCACCTATATGGATGCTGCAATCGACAAGACCAAGATCGGACGTATGGCAGATTTCTCACTGCTTGATTATGAGTCCGTATATCCGAAGCCTCCGGTAATTAACCTGACAGGAGATGACTACAGAGTTGTGCTTTGGAATGCAGTAATGGATTATGTAGACGTAGATGAGGCCATCGAAGATCTGAATACCCGTTACAATGAGGCTCTGGAGGCAGACGTGGCTTCCGGCGCTACCAAGAGACTGGTGATTTCCGATTATGATCCTCTTCATCCAAGCGACGGAACGATCACATATCTGGATAAATAAGCAATAATTGACAGAGGGGATCCGGCTGCTGGAATGTACCGGTTCCCCTTCGGTTTTTACAGCCTGTATGCAGGAGGTTTTAGATGAACACGAAGAAGAAAAAATTTAAGATTACAAGGGACGGTATTGCGGCGGCGCTGATGCTGACTCCCTCCACCATCCTTTTAGCTGTGTGCTCCATCTATCCATTTATCTGGATTTTCCGGTATGTATGTTTTGACTATAATGGATTTACAGCTACCTATACCGGAAGCCGGAACTTTATGAGAATGTTGTCGGATAAGGCATTCTGGGGAAGCGTGGGACACACTATGGAATACGCAGTCTATAAGCTGGCCTTTATTATCCCCCTGGCGCTGCTTTTAGCTGTACTTTTAAATGCAAAGATGAGAGGAAGCAATTTCTTCAGAGGCATTTATTTTATGCCTACGGTTATCAGTACGTCTATTTCCGGTATGATCTTTGCATTTATTTTTGCAACTCAGAACGGTATTGCTAATGAAATGCTTTTAAGTGCACACCTGATTGATTCTCCCATTAAATGGCTGACCAGCAAGGAATGGGTTATGGTGGCTGTAACGGTACTGGCAGTCTGGGGCGGTCTTGGAAACTATATGCTGTATTTTACTACGGGAATGAACAGCGTGGCAGAGGACGTATATGAATCGGCCAAGATCGACGGGGCAGGCGCAGTCCAGACCTTCTTTTATATCACACTGCCTATGCTGGCTCCGGTTCTTAAGGTTGTTCTGATGCTGGCTATTACCAGCGCATTTAAGGATTACGAGGCGATCATGGTTCTCTCCAAGGGAGGTCCGGGAAACCGCTCTATGGTAATGTTCTTATACATTTACAACCTGATCTTTGGAACTACCAATACAACCACTCAGGCACAGATCGGTTACGGCGCTCTCTTAAGTGTTGTGGCAGCTCTGATCGTAGGTATTATCACAGCAATCTATCTGTTTGTATCCAGAAAACTGGATGATGTAGTATAAGGAGGAAAACCATGGAAAAAGGTCATGCGGTGTATTCCACCAAATCGAAAATTTTACGAGGGATTGTCTGGGTGCTTATGCTGATCCTGGCGCTCTTTATGGTATTCCCGATCCTTTATATCATACTGGGTTCCTTTAAGGAAAACTCAGAGCTTTTAGTAGGCGGAACAAATATCCTTCCAAGCCACTGGGTATTTTCCAATTACTCAGATGCATGGAAGCAGGCTAATTTTGCTACCTACACTATGAACAGTATTTTCCTGGCTCTGGGTGTTATGACGATTACGCTTCTTACATCTACTATGTCCGGATATGTATTTTCCAGAAGGAATTTCCGGGGAAAAGAACTCCTGTACAGCCTGTTTGTAGCGTTTATGTTTATCAATGTGGGTTCTGTTTCATTAAGACCTCTGTTTGAACTTGCGGTAAAGCTGCATATGAATAAGAATCTTTTCTCGGTTATCCTTATTTCGGTAGGAACCGGACAGGCAACTTATATTTTCCTTTGCAGAGGCTTTGTAAACTCCCTTCCAAAGGAGCTGGATGAGGCAGCCAAGATTGACGGATGTACCTTCTTTCAGACCTACCGTCTGGTAATCGTGCCTCTGTTAAAGCCGGTTATGGCTACTATCGCGCCTTTGTCCCTTTGACAAGGCTGTCATTTATTAATTCTTCCGCTGGTATTTACTATGACAAATGATAAATTAAGACCTCTGACGGTAGGTGTAAATATGCTGAAAAATGCAGGGGACGGCGCTGCAGCCTGGAACATTATGTTTGCAGGTGCGACCATCGCTATTATTCCTATGCTTATTACATATTGTATTTTCAGCAGATACTTTATGGGCGGTATGACTACCGGCGCAGTAAAGGGATAAAAATGAGCCGCTTATCTTCAGATAGGCGGCTTATTTTAATAAATGAGCCTGCGGGCGTATGATGAAGGAGAAAACGGATGAAAGAATGGATGCTGGGCCATGACGGATTTATCATGGAATATATGATCGCGGGGCCGAAGGTTACGCCTTTTAAGTCGGATGAGAGGGCGGAAAACCAGCTGGAGCTGGAAGCGCGTCTCAGAGCGCAGATCGTAACGCCTAAAAAGGAGGAATACCAGGTCGATCCCCGATTGGGACAAGAGGCAGAGAACGGGTGCAGATGGTCTGTATGGGCTCCGGGAAATAACTGCTTTATTGACGTATCCCATTTCTACAGCACGCTTCAGAGCGTCAGCCTGTTAGCTGCTGTGAACCTGAATGCAGATACAGCCTGTGAGGTGCAGGCCAGGATCTGGACCTATATGGCAGTGGGGATCTACTGCAACGGGAAACTGGCAGGAGAGGTAAAACGGCCGGTTTATAAGCCGATCCAGTATCAGGATGTGATATTTCAGCTGAATCAGGGAAAGAATCTGATCCTGTGTGAATGTGAGAATCTGGGTGTGCGGGATACCAGAAATATAGGGGGAATCCAGATCGTGAGCCATAGGGAGCACATAAAGACAGCACTGCCGGACGACCGGTTCCAGGAGCAGGTATTTGAGGATACGGAGTTTATGAGGCAGCTTTGTCTGGAACAGGGAAGTCTTGTGATGCCTGAAATTGCAGGGGCAGAGACATCTGTCTGCTTTCACAGGGACAGTCCGGACTATGAGGTTATGTGCCTTCCCCAAAAGGAGATTTCTCTTGAGGGAAAGAAGATCCTGCCTGTGCCGGAAGAAACAGCCCTTATATCCGTAATACGGAAGCGCCCAGAATATGAGCTGAGCCGTGAGCTGGAATTTACAGAACGCCGCCTCCCCTGTTATCCGTCATCGGGTATGACAGAAGAAGAAAACTGGAAGCGGATCTTAAAGGAAATTGCATCTGTGGGAAGCCTGAACCGGGGAAAATTCGGTTTTGCGGTTTTTAATATCCTGGCAAGAAAGCAGCTGGGAATCCATGACCCTAAGGATAGGCAGCGCTTATTTGAAACGCTGGATCTGATCGAGGAACGGGTGGACTGCTCAGATTTTCTGGTCTGCGGCCTGATCCGGTATATGCATCTGTATGAGATGGATGAAAAGCTGCAGGAGAGAACAAAGCAGGTGCTTTTAAATTACCGGTATTGGATGGATATGGACGGGGCGGACGCCATGTGCTTCTGGAGCGAAAATCATTCCCTGATGTTTTACTCTGCTGCCATGGAAGCCGGAAAGCTTTACCCTGAGGAGTATTTCCCGCGGGCCGGCATGAAGGGAGAAGCACTTCAGAAATGGGGACGCAGCCGTCTTTTGCAGTGGCTGGATGATACAGAAGAATACGGTTTTGAGGAATTTTTAAGCACCGTCTATATGTGCGTGACCTTTGCGGCTCTGTTAAATGTGATTGATTTTGCCGAAAAGGAGATTTCAGACCGGGCAAGGGCACTGGAGGACCACCTGGTGGACGAACTTTGTACTCAGACCTTTAAAGGAAGCATCATTGCGCCTATGGGACGGGTTTACAGAGAGGTAATTTATCCCTTCTGCCAGGGAGCACAGTCTCTGATCAACCGGATCGACCCGGAGGCGCCCTGGGCTTACGGAGAGGGATGGCTGGGCTTTCTTTCAGGAAGCACCTACCGTTTCCCACAGGGGATGAAGGAACGGATGAAGCAGGATATATCCTGCCGCTGTACCTCTGGAAATGCTGCCATCGTTCTTGAAAAAACGCAGGATTACTGCTTAACCTCCGTAGAATCTCCCAGAGCAGACCGTGACGCCAGATGGGAAAATATCCGCTCCGGGCAGGGAGAAAAAGTCCATACCCATGCATTTACCAAATCATTAAATGAATGCTTCCATGGAACCTCTGCTTTCGGGCCGGGAATTTACGGTTATCAGCAGCATATGTGGTATGGAGCACTGTCACCGGAGGCAGTGATATTTGCAAACCATCCGGGAGCCACCTCGGAACAATCCGATATGCGGCCGGGATACTGGTATGGAAATGGTGTAATGCCGGCTGTAAAGCAGGTTCCGGGAAAAGTGGGTGCGGTTTACCGGATTCCTGAAAGCCATCCCATTCATTTTACCCATATTTACTGCCCCAGGGATCGGTTTGACCGTGTGCTGAAAGCCGGAAACTGGCTCCTCTTAAAAAAGGATACAGGCTATATGGGATTGTGGTGCAGTACAGAGCTGACGCCCTTTGACGATACGATCTTTCACTGTGAACTCAGGGCTTATGGTGATGATATGGCATATCTGTGCGTCTGCGGCAGTACGGAGAAATGGAACACACTGGAAGAATTTGGAAACTGGGTACAAAGCCTGAAACCGTCTTACTGCCGGGAAACGGGAACCTTAAAAACAGAGGATGGCTTCGAACTTCACTATCAGGCGGTGCAGGACGATACGCAGTATCTTTTATAAAAATAAAAAAGGGAAGGAAAACAGAGAAGAATCTTACCAGGATCAAGGCGCCAGTTATCTTTAAGGCGGCAGAAAACGTAAGCTGGAGCAGCCCAAGGTTCTATATAAAGGATGGAGTAAAGACCATTGTGATGAATCGTCATGTAAGCGATGGAGATCACACAGAAACCGTCCAGGTGGCAAGCAGCAGCCGGGATTTAACATACTGGACAGTTCCGTCCGTTTTTGAGGGCGGACAGCCGGAGGGAGAAGCAGGAAAGGAAGCAGAGCCCTCCCGGAGCTGGACACAGTTTCCGTGGGCAGCAGCCGGGATCCATGCCGTAAGCGCAGTCTGGGATACAGAACTTGAAATGTATCTGGCTGTCTATGAGGGACAGGAAACCACAGGGAAATTGTCCGGGAGCATCGGCCTTGCAGTCAGCAAAGATCTGATCCACTGGCAGAGCTTTTTCAGGGATCAGCCCACCTATCCCGGTCATGGCGTAATCTATGAGGGAGATTACTATCCATCCATTCCTTTTGGAGAGTATATTTATTCCATGGAGCTTCCGGCAGGAGAAAATGTGTTTGATGTGCGTGATTACGGAGCGGTCCCCGATGGAGAAACCCTTTCTACAGAAGCGGTTCAGGCAGCAGTGGATGCTGCGGCAGCCTGCGGGGGAACGGTACTGGTTGCAGGCGGCTATTATTGTGTGGGAACTGTTTATGTGGCTTCCGGCGTTACCCTGTGGATCCAGAAGGACAGCGCCCTGTGTGCTTCCAGAGATTTAAAGCAGTATAAAGACGCCCTGATTGCCTGCGTAAATGCAGAAAATGTAAAAATCACAGGAGGCGGAAAAATCATTGGAAGGGGAGAATATTTTGTCTATCTGCCAAAGGATCCGCCTTTGACGGTTCCTATGGAGACAACTAAGCTTCCGCCCTTTTTATATGATCCCATGGGATATCCGGTAGATTCCATCCGCTATACATACCGCAGCCGGATCTGTTATGCGGAGGACCGCTATGCGGAAGGACTTCCTTCGATTCCAAGACCCATGTACACTCTGTGGGTGCGGGGCTGTACCAATGCGGTGATCGAAAATATCATAATCGAGGATGCTCTGGACTGGACCCTCAGCATTGACTGCAGCCATCAGGTTATGGTACATGATCTGGTAATCAATGGAAACCGCCATGTGGCAAATACAGACGGAATCGACATCATGGGAAGCAGCCAGGTCGAAATCGACCACTGCTTTGTATCCTGTGCCGACGACGGGATCTGTGTGAAATCCCCTATGAAGCAGGGGCATGACGGGATTACCATTGAGGATGCAGATGCAGAAATGAAGGGAACCGAGCAGGTTCATATTAAAAACTGTACCGTCGTTTCCGTAATGAATGCATTTAAGATCGGAACAGAGACATACTTTGATATTAAGGATATTACCGTTGAAAACTGCCGCTTTATGCTGCCGGACATTTATCCGGGAACGGTTTCCGGAATTTCCATTGAATCTGCAGACGGAAGCCGGATCCAGAATGTCCAGATCCGCAATATAGAGATGGACCGGGTCTGCTGTCCTGTTTTTATCTGCCTGAACATGAGAAACAAGTATGGATTTTTAAATGAAACGGATCGGCAGGAAAAAGCCTTCGGAGGAGCCATTGAACATGTTGTAATTGAGCATGTACGGGCTTATAATACAGAGGTTCCGAGTATTATCACAGGCTTTCAGACGGATGAGAACGGAGTTCATACGGAACGCCGTGTATCAGATATCAGGATCCGTGATTTTAAGGCTGTTTACCATGATAATAAGGAGGTTCTGGATATTCGGACTCCTGTTTATGAGAATGTCCGCGATTACCCGGAAAATAACGCATTTGGAGATGTACCTGCATATGGATTTTATATCCGCCATGCAGACAGAGTCACTCTGGAGGACTGGGAGGTTATCCCCAGAACCATGAATACCAGGGAAGCGCTTGTACGGGAATATACAGATTGAGAGGAAAAAAGGATATGAGCACCGTTTATGAGACGATTAAAAATGAGTATGAGGTATGGAAAAAGAAGGTCACAGAGGATGCAGACCTGACAGCAGAGCTTACGGACATGGAGGGAAAGGAAGACCGGATTACGGATGCATTTTATCAGAATCTGGCCTTTGGAACAGGAGGACTGCGCGGCGTGATCGGCGCAGGAACCAACCGCATGAATATTTATACCGTAGGAAAGGCCTCTCAGGGACTGGCAGATTATATCAACCGCCATTTCCCAAAAGAGGAGCGGAAAATTGCAATCAGCTATGACAGCCGGATTAAGAGCAGCCTGTTTGCAAAGCGGGCTGCGGAGGTTTTTGCGGCCAATGGGATTAGGGTATTTATCTATACGGAGCTGATGCCCACTCCGATGCTGTCCTGGGCAGTACGCAGCTTAAGCTGCGCCGCAGGCGTGATGGTAACTGCAAGCCACAATCCTTCCAAATACAACGGATATAAAGTATATGGCCCGGACGGCTGCCAGATCACAACAGATGCTGCAGCAGAAATCCTTGGATGCATCGAAAAAACAGATGCGTTTGAGGATGTAAAAAGGGAAGATTTTGAAACTGCCCTTGAAAACGGCAGGGTTTCCTATATCGGGGAAGACACGGTCACTTCCTTTATCGAGGCGGTGAAGGGCCAGTCCATGCTGACAAAATCAGAAGAAAACGTGGATAAAAATATTTCTATCGTATACTCTCCTTTAAATGGAACCGGATTAAAGCCGGTGTTAAGAACACTTAAAGAAAGCGGCTTTACCAATATTACGGTTGTAAAGGAACAGGAGCAGCCGGACGGCCATTTTCCGACCTGTCCCTATCCTAATCCGGAGATACGGGAGGCAATGGCTCTTGGAATGGAGTATGCAAAGAAGTGCAGTGCAGACCTTCTTCTGGCGACAGATCCGGACTGTGACCGTGTGGGGATCGCGGTTCCCAACCGTGAGGGCGAATATGTGCTTTTATCCGGAAATGAGACAGGGCTTCTTCTGTTAAACTATATCTGCAGCATGAGACAGGCAGCAGGGACTATGCCGGAGCACCCGGTTTTTGTGAAAACCATTGTTACAATGGATATGGCAGCCAGAATCGCAGCTGATTACGGAGTAAAGACAGTGGATGTGCTGACCGGATTCAAATTTATCGGGGATCAGATCGCACGCCTGGAAGCAGAGGGAAGAGAGAATGATTATATCCTGGGCTTTGAGGAAAGCTACGGATATTTAAGTGGAAGCTATGTCCGTGATAAAGATGCGGTAGACGGCGCGTTTTTAATCTGTGAGATGGCTGCATATTACCGTTCTAAGGGAATGGGGCTTTTAGAAGTGCTTGAGGGGCTGTATGAAAAATATGGTTTCTGCCTTAACACCCTTCATTCCTATGAATTTGAGGGAATGGAAGGCTTTGAAAAGATGAAGGGAATCATGAACCGCCTTCACACCATGGCTTCCCGTATAGCGGAGGGAGAGGCAGTCTGCATCGGCGGACGAAAGACAGAAGCCGTAGAGGATTATCTGTCCGGTACGATCAGCAGGGCGGACAAAACGACAGAGCCGATCGCAGGCCTTCCTTCCTCGGATGTGCTGAAATTCCGTCTGGCCGGAAATGCGTCTGTGGTTGTAAGGCCTTCAGGAACAGAGCCCAAGTTAAAGCTGTACATTTCCGTGAGTGCAGAAGACAAAGCGAAAGCTCAGGCAGAGGAAGAGAAAATCACAGCTCAGATGGAAGAGTGGTTTTTATAAGAAAAAGAACAGGACTGATTGAAAATTCCTTCTTGACTTTAGCAAGTTAACTTGCTATACTGTCCCTAAAATGTACATCGAAAGATGGAGTATCCCATATACGTCCGCTTAAAACCGGGCGCATACCCCAACAAAAACCAAAGGAGGATCAGTACCATGTCATATGTTGATGAGATTTATGAGAGAGTGGTAGCACAGAATCCCGGTGAGCCGGAATTCCACCAGGCAGTAAAGGAAGTTTTGGATTCCTTAAAGCTGGTGATCGACGCAAATGAGGAAAAGTACCGCAAAGCGGGCATCCTGGAGCGTTTTACAGAGCCGGAGCGCATTATTTCGTTCCGCGTGCCGTGGGTGGACGATCAGGGAAATGTGCAGGTCAATAAAGGTTACAGAGTGCAGTTTAACAGCGCCATTGGACCTTACAAGGGCGGACTTCGTTTCCATCCTTCCGTAAACCAGAGTATTCTTAAATTCCTGGGCTTTGAGCAGACCTTAAAGAATTCTCTGACCGGTCTTCCTATGGGCGGCGGAAAGGGCGGCTCCAACTTTGATCCAAAGGGCAAATCCGACCGTGAGATCATGGCCTTCTGCCAGAGCTTTATGACAGAACTGTACCGTCATATCGGCAAGGATACGGACGTTCCCGCAGGCGATATCGGCGTAGGCGGAAGAGAGGTCGGATATATGTTCGGCCAGTACAAGAGACTGACCGGCTTATATGAGGGCGTTCTCACCGGAAAGGGACTGACCTTCGGCGGTTCTCTGGCAAGAACCCAGGCGACCGGCTATGGCCTTGTATACATGCTGGATGAGATGTTAAAGCACAACGGCAAGGAGATTGCAGGAAAGACGGTAATCGTATCTGGTTCCGGAAATGTTGCCATCTATGCAGTTGAGAAGGCACAGCAGTTTGGCGCAAAGGTAGTTGCCATGAGCGATTCCAACGGCTATGTATACGATCCGGAAGGCATTAAGCTGGATGTTGTAAAGGAGATCAAGGAAGTGCGCAGAGGCCGCATTAAGGAGTATGCAGAGGCAGTTTCTTCTGCTGTATATACAGAAGGAAAGGGCATCTGGACAGTTCCCTGCGATATTGCTCTTCCATGTGCAACGCAGAACGAGCTGAATCTGGAGGATGCAAAAGCTCTTCTGGCAAATGGCTGCTTTGCAGTGGCAGAGGGTGCAAATATGCCTTCCACCAGAGAAGCAACTGATCTCTTTGTTGAGAAGAAGATTCTCTTTATGCCCGGTAAGGCAGCAAATGCAGGCGGCGTTGCAACCTCCGGTCTGGAGCAGAGCCAGAACTCTTTAAGATTGTCCTGGACCTTTGAGGAAGTAGATGAGAGACTTCATAAGATCATGGCCGATATTTTTGCAAAGGCTGCGGATGCGGCAGAGCGCTACGGCGTTCCCGGAAACTATGTGGCAG
>OBXC01000952.1_pt1 | contig 16396 bp, 8 predicted proteins | sample 1538111 | NCBI WGS metagenome assembly OBXC01 (sample SAMEA2580137, study PRJEB22360) | human gut metagenome | biome: human gut; feature: human-associated habitat; material: faeces | place: Denmark | collected 2008/2010
TAAATATATATTTTCAAAAAAAATCTGACTATAAATTATAAAACGTAAGTAAATGAGTGAATAATAAATAAAGACCAATTACATATATTAAGACCTAGTATTAGAAATAATTTTTTTGTTATTTTCTTCAATCATTTTCCTCATCTTCTTTTCAAATTCAGGCATTACATCTTTAGTTACATTCCCTTGTACAACAACAAATGGTGAATTATAATTAACTGCTGATATTGGAGATGTACTTCTTGAACGAGAATTTGAAGGAGGATTATAATTAGGCATAGCAAATTTACTTAAATCTAATTCATCCAATATGTCATTAATATCTTCTAATGTCTCTTTACCTTCTTTTAATCTATCGAGCCATTCCTGCTTAGTGACAGAACCCATTGCCAACATACCATCTTCATATTTATTTATGTATTCAATAATAGCATCTTGAAGTTTCTTAACCTCTCCATCAAGACCTACAAATTTACCGCTTGAAATTGCTTCATTAATTAAATCAACTAAATTTTCATCTGAATATTTTTTCTCTAACTCTTCTTTTAATTTATCTGCTTCTTCTTGTAGTCTGTCAGACTCCTTATCATACATATCATTGACTTGGTCGTCCACATGGTCTTGTACTAAATCCTGTAATTTCTTCTGTTCTTCTTTTAATTGTTTTTGTAAATCTTTAAGTTTCTTCTGACCACTTAAAGAACTATCTCTTTCAGCTATTGCTATTTGTTTCTCTAAATCACTTATTACATCTTGTTGTTCTTCATAATCATCTTTATATTTGGCTTCTTTTCTTGAATCATTGTAAGCATCTTGTTGCTTTTTAAGAGAATCAATTTTAGCTTTAGTTTCCTTATCTATTTCTTTAAGTCTCTCTTCAAGCTCTTTTTTATACATGTCTCTAATTTTTTCTTGTAGACTTTGAGCTTCTTTAAGCTGTTCTTTATAAGCATCTTGAATCTCTTTATTTAAATTTTCTATTTCTTCTTTATTTTGCTTAATTTGATTATTAGCATCAGGTAAATCTTTAAGAAGTAAATCTAAATATTTTTTAGCATTTTCTTCTATTTCTTTATATTTATCTGCATCTTTGTTATTTTTTAGAAACGCTAATTGTTGCTCATAATTTGTTATGTTTTTACCATCAGCAGAAAATTCAAATCCTTCTTTTGATAACCCTTCTCTTAACTCTTTTGCAGTATCTTCATAGACTTTAATAACATCTTTAATTTCCTTAGCTTGTTTGGCCAATAACTCTTTCTTCTTTTCAATTAAGTCTAACTTTTCATCACCTTCAGCATTTTTCATAAGAATGTCTATTAAGTCTATTTCGTTTTGTATTTCAGTAACATGTTTTTGAGCTGAAGTTAAAGCAGCTTCTCTAGCAATCTCTTTTAATTCTTTTTTAAATTCCTCTGCTGCTCTAGTTGATTCTATAAGAGAATTTGTTACTTCTTGTTGAGCATCTGCAACTTTCGGTATCTCAGTAAAAGCAATCTTTAAATATTCTTCAACAACCTTTTTCTCTTCTTCTATTTTCTTCTTACGTTCTTCACTCTTTTTACTACCTTTGTCGCTCTCTGATTGCTTATCTAACTTCTCTAATTCTTTTTCTAATGATATTAATTTTTCTTCATAACTAGTTAAGTTATCATCATCTGAAAAAGTGTACTTATAATCTTTTTTAAGTCTATCTTTTAGTCTATTCTTTTGAGTATTAAGTGCCTTATCTTTTTGGTCTAACAATGTTAGTTCTTCTTTATATAAAGCGTTTTGTTCTTCAAGATATTTAAGTTTATCTTTTCCACTTGCATATTTCATTTTCTTATCTAAAAGAGATATTCTATCTGTAACTTTAGATATCGCATTTTCTAATTCTTTTAGTAACTCAATGCTATATTTTACTGCTGCATCAATAGATTTTGTATCTAATGCTATTTTAGGAGTTTTAGTTATACGAGAGAATTTCTCCGTAAGAGTTTTGACTGGAGATGTGGCTCTTGATACTGCTCTTGAGAATAGAGATGGTTTTGTTACAGGAGTTTCGTCACTTATTGGTACTGGTTCTGACGTTCTAGGTTGGGCTGATAGATTAGCTGGAATTGCTTGTGTAGTTTCTATAGAATTTATGGATTGCACACTTTTTCTATTACTCTTTAATCCACCTAATATATTATTTGCAAATTGAGAAGCAATTCCTCCTAGAGTCCCTACTGTACGAAGATGTGCTGTTATTGTAAAACTCTTATCACTTAGTTTTTTATTTTCAGTTTGACGAATTGTTTCTAAAGCAGCAGAATTATTCGCTTTAAGTTTAGCCCACTTGTCTTTTATTGTTTTTTTATCAACACTATCTATGCCCTCAATAGCTCCTTCAATAGCTGCAATTACCTCAACTTGTTTTTCAGGAGGTAATTTTTCTATTTCAGCAATTAATGAATTAATATCTCCATTAGTTAGTGATTTTATTATATTTATTTTTACGTCTTTGTCTAGGTCTAAAGCATTTAAATTCTCAACTTCATCTAATGCATCTGGATTATTTACTATAAGATTAGCTATAATGTCTTTGCTTTCAGGGAAATCATTATAAAGTTGTTCTATTAAATATAACTTATCTTCATTATTTAACATAAAATTAAGAACTTGATTTTTTTGTTCATCTGGTGTTGATTCATATAGTTTTGTAGCTCTCTCAAGCTCATCTGCATTTTCTACAGCAAAGCTAACAACCTTACTTTTTGTTTCTTCTGGAACATTATCATATAGTTTTTGAAATGCTTCAGCCTTTTCTGGATTTTTAATTATAACTTCGGCAAATACTTTTTTATCTTTTTTGTCTTCTAATCCATCATATATAGATTTCATTTTATCAAAATCATCTAAACCATTTAAATTTATGCTATAATCCATAGCTATAGTTGGATTATCCATAAGCCATTTTTGTACGGCTTCATAGTCCTTTAGATTTTTTAAACTATCAACATTATCAGTTATAAATTTATTAGTAAAAGTTGAATTTGTTGGAAGATTTTTTACTATATCAGCAAAAATTTTAACTTGTTCAGTCTCAATACCTGATGATTCTAATTTTAATTTTACATCATTTCTTCCTTCAAGCTGTTTAAATGAATTTAAAGTATTTCTAAGCTCTTCATTTTTCTTTAACTTAAGTTCAATTTGTTTTGTTGGAGGTGTATTTAATATATCATCTACAAGTTTTTCTGCTTCTTTATCTTTTGAAAATGCATATCCTTTAGGATTCTGCTTGTCTTTTAAAGCTTCTTTAGTAGCTTTTTTAGCTTCTTTAACAGGGTCTTTCTTATCTTTATCGCCATTTATTTCTTTTAATTTTTTTTGAATCCATTCAATAGCATCTGATGCTAAGTCTTTAACCTCTATAGTAAAAATTTTATTTGCTATTTCAGAAGAACTAATAGTTTCAATATCATCTTTAGCTTTTTCTATTTCAGCAATTATTTCTACTCTTTTATCTGGTGGTAAACTTTCAATAGCTTTGCCTAAAGCATCTATATCTCCATCAGATAAGGCTTTGTATATATTTATTCTTATATCCTTATCTAAAGGAATTTTATCCAATGATGTTATTAAATCCTGAACCCCTAATTTACCATCATTTTGCTTCAAATATATTTCTGTAATTTTCTCATCAGGTATATGTTCTAAGGCATCTTTTAAATTAACAGAATTATACAAAGCCTCTCCCGCTTCTGCTATAAAATATGTTTTAAGTTCCGCAGGTACTTTCTTATATATCTCTGATACTTCAACAGCTTTTTCTAGTCCAACTCCATCAGCTTCTAATTTAGTTTTGAGTTCAGAAGGTACTTCGGCATACTTAGATGTTAAATCTAATATTTTTCTACCACCTTCGTCTGCTCCTTCTTCTTTTATGATAGTTTTTACTTCTTTTGGAAATTTATCATAAATTCTTTTTACTGAATCAGCTTCTTCTAATGTTGTAGTTGGATTAGCTTTTATGACTGTGGTTACTTCTTCTGGAAGTTCCTCATATCTTTGCTTTAAACTACTTATTATTTGTTCTGCATTAGCTTGACCTGAATCATTACTTAAAAGTATTTCTGGAGTTATAGTAAACTTACCTTTTCCAAATTTATTATCTAAATCATTTTGAAGTTTAGTTATATCTGGGTCACCAGTCTGTAATTCCATTAATACATCCATAGTGAATTTTAATACATCAGTAGAACTTGCCCCTGTTCCTAATAAAGCATCTATCATGCCTTTAACTTGACTAGGAACTTCTTTAGTATTCTTAATGTCAGTTAATATATTTGCATCAACTTTTACATCTCCAGTTATTGTTGTTGTATCTAATATATTCTGAATACTATCAAATTGATTTTGGAGTTGCATCGCAAGTTTATCACCATTTGCTAAATCTAGTTTTGTTTTACCAAACTTAGCTAATAATGTATTTATAGATGTCATATCTTTAATTCCATTTGGATTTACTTGCCCAAATAAATTTTCCCATATATTAGCATCTGTGTTAGTTGCTTTAGCTATACTCTTAGCTGTTTTATCTATTGTTTGATTATATTTTTCTATATCTTGTGTTCTAGCAAATTCTTCATTTGCATCTTTAAGAGTTTTAGATAAATCTCCTACATCAACTTTCCCACTTCTAACAGCAGTAAGCAATTTGTTGACTGCCTGTTCTGTGTCTACTAGAGTATCTGGTGTAACTTCACTAAAATCAAATAAACTTTCAAGTCCAGCAAAATTAGACTTATCATTGCCTTCTAATCCACTATAAAGAGTTTTATTCTTAATGTTAGAAAATATTCCATCTCCTATTTCTTTTGAATACCCTTGAATTTTATCTACTTGATTTCTATACATTTCATCATATTTGAAATATATTTTTTCTTCTTCTGCTTTAGCTGACATTAATTCATTTCTGGCTTTATCTCTTGCTCTACCAGTTGAATTGTTATATTTCTCGATTGCTTTTTCTTGTCTTTTTTTATTCTTTTCAACTTCTGCTGTATAATCTTCTTCTATCTTTACAAGCTTACCAGTTTCACTTTCTCTCATTCTTTCTTCTAAAGTTTTATTTACATCTTTACTTGGAGAATTTAATTTTTTAGCAGCAGTTTTCGCATTATCATGTTTATCATAGGACATCAATCTTTCTTTTGCATTAATAGCTCTATCTATTTCAGCAATTAAATCAGTAACCTGACCTTTTAAAATAGGTATACCATTTTCATCTGTTCCTATAACTGCATCTGGTTTTATTTTTGCAATCTGTTGTTTTAGTTCATTTAATCTATTATTATCTTCTTTAGACTTATTTTCTTTTTTAGATAAATTATCATATTCTTCTGCAAGTGCTTGTAATTGAACTTTTTGGCTTTCATATGAATTAATTTGTTGTTTTGAAGCTTGAATATTTTTCTTTCTAGCTTGATAAGCATTTTCTTCTCTATTTGCATAATCATCTAATGCTTTTGACAGTAAACTTATCCCAGCAAACACAGCAGTTAAAGCAAAAGTATTTCCTATAGTGGAAGCAAGACCCTTTCCAAAATTTACAATGCTACTTCCTGCAAATGCTTTCCCAATATTTTTTACGCCATCACCTATTTGAGTTTTTATATTCTTAGAAGGAACACGTAATGTTTGATTATATTTTTCGTAAGCTTTTTCATAATCTTTAATTACTTTTATTTCCCTATTCCTTACTCTTTCTAAATTAGATGTTGTAGCTGTAATTTTTGATATTTTACCTTGCTGAGATGTCATTATTTTTGTAACAACAGAATTTGATTTAGCATTTTTATTAGATGATTCTGTGTTTTTACTTATAGCTTTAGTATATTGATTAACAAATCTTGTTGCTTTTTGATAATCATCAAATCTAACTGATGTTCTTTTATTATCAAAAGCACTAAATCCTGCACTCCATAAATTAGGAACATTTTTATTAGTTCCCAGTGATTTTATTGTCATAAATAATGATGATAAAGTTCCTAACGCTAATGGAAGAGACATATGTATTTTATCTGCTGCCTTAGTTATATTATTTAATGCGTTGGTAATACCAGATAATCCATCTAGTGTACCTTTAAACATATCTGTTGATATGGTATCAGTTACTAATTGTTTAAGACTTTCTTTTAATTTTATAATCTTACCTTCTGCACTATTTATGAATCTCTCATTTTCCTTGCTGGCACTACCTAGCATTTCTCCACCAAGCCATGCACTTTGGAATTTTTTTCGATTGTTATTAACCAGTAGCTTTTTATCTACTGCTCTGGAGGTTTCCCTCATTTTCATCGACTTGTCATTTCAAGTCCAGTCTAGCATATCTTTTGTACTCATAACAAAGACCATAAAGCCACAGAGCCTCTTGGAGATATTATATTCTATTTCTAGTTTCAATCTCTATGCGTTGCGGATGGAAAGTCTTTTAGAACTTACCTTCACCTCTGATTAGCATATTTATTAAAATAAACTTAGCTTTCCAGATTTTTTCTCTGTTAATACTCTTAATTCTTCTATGGTAGTTGAATTAAGACGGCAATTTATTTTTACCTGATTCCAATTGTCCATCAATGCAAAAAATGTATTGATGTGGTTTTTGCCTGAAATTGCTTCGGCAATACCACTTTTTTGATTTTTAGTTAAGGCATCTTCACCGACACTATGCCACTTTTCTGCCAACTCATCTAAAATTGACATCATATCTCTTACTTGGCCAGTTTGCTTATCTAACACATTTATTTTTGCTGTTTCTTGTAATGTTTTAGCAGTTTTGTTAAGGCTGATTTTTCCTGAATCTGCTGAAGCTTTGATACCACTCATGTTTATCTTTAATACCCTCTGTTTCCAGATATTTAAAAATGGGAATAGACTATACCATTATCTTTAATAAGATACTCATTGGTAGTCGTTGCGACCTTTCCTTATCAATTGACTTAGGACTATGTCTCAGGATTATCCAATCTTTAATCTTATTACCATACCATTGTGATTAGCAATGCCACATTTTGATTTCTCTAATGCTTGGTAATTAAAGCTCTAAGAACTTTCCCTGATATTCTGAGTTCAATTATATATCACTATATAAAAGGGCTATTTTGTTAACCAATCGTTTTGAGTGCTGTACCTACTTTTTCCAAATTGTTATCCTATAGGCTTTTTATCCTATAGCTCTTATACTTTTTATTTGTATAAGTTCAGCATATATTTTCATCTTCAGCACTATCTGTTAAGATGGAGGACACTCGTGGGAAAATTATATTCTATACTATTTTAAACATAAAAATAGCATAGGTTCATTTCCTATGCGTTACGGTGATTAAAGTCTTTTAATTCTTTAATTTACCTCGGTGGTAGCATCTCAGCCTTCACCGATTTTGCCCTCTCATAATATTAATTATTTCTAATTAACACGCCAAAAGTTTAGCATTTTGTACAGATTCATTTCCTCCAACTATCAAAGCAACAGAGTCTTCCATTGAAACACCTGCTGATGATAACATACTTGCACTTCTTTGTAATGCAGCTCCTACCGATATCTTCACATAGATTCGTTACTTCTATGCAGTTCTCTTATGAACTTCTTTATATCTCTATAAAGACGAGACTATATCTTCATCCTATAAGGACGCTCCCCATTTCGATTCACTTGAATCTACATAATAGTCGTTGAACCTTCTCCTATACGGAGCTTGGATGCTGATTGTCCAATCCAACTAATTTTTAAACATTCACATTTATCGTTTCCAATTATGTTGTAGTCTAGTTAGCTCTAAGGAGTTTCCAGCAGTTAAAGGAGTTTTTAACTATATATTACTATATAGTGCGACTAAAGTTAATCGCCAGTTGTTATTGCAAAATTATTCTTTTTATACCCTCGATTTCTCGATATTTAAAAGGGAATAGACTATACTATCACCCATTTAGGATGCTCATTGGTAGTCGTTGAGAGCTTACCATATTCATAAGAACTTAGGTCTATCTCTGCTGATTGTCCAATCCTTAATATTTTTAGATGATGTATAAGTTTTCAAATACACCTACTAATTAAGGCTCTAAGGAGTTTCCAGCATATTCTGAGTTCAATTATATATTTCTATATAAAGGGGCTATTTTGTTAACCTGCATAGTTCGATAAATCAAGAAATTTTGTAAGATTATCATAATCTTTACTCATTCCTTTGATTTGAACTCTAGTATCTTTAATTGGTTTTAATGCTTTTGTCATTCCACCATAAGCGGACATAACACTAGTTAAGTACTTATCAGCAGTTTCTTGGTCTAAATCCAATTGTTATTAGCTCAAGGTTTTTTATCCTTGACTCTGGAGGTTTCCCTCATTTTCATCGACTTGTCATTTCAAGTCCAGTCTAGCATATCTTTTTTACTTATAATTAAATCATAAAGTAAATGGGAACTCTTGGAGATATTATATTCTATTTCTAGTTTCAATCTCTATGCGTTGCGTGTGACCAATCTTTTAAAATTAGCCTTCCACTCGGATTAGCATTTTAAAGCTTTCCCGTTTCTTTCCCATTAATAATCCTAATTCTTCTATGATTGTTGAATTAAGACGGCAATTTATTCACCAACATTTGCAAAAACTGCTGATTGTTTAGCTATCTTCAAACTGTCTGATACTGATTTTACACCAGTTTGTAGAGCTTTAGATGCCCCCTGAATTATATCTTCTGATGCTCTAGCCGTATCTTTCCCTATTGAGATTGCTTCATTTTTTACACTCTTTAATTGCTCACTTGTTCCTTCAAAATTATCAGGTGCTACTTTCATCATATCTCTTAAAGCACTATCTAATTCAACGATAGTTGTTTTAATATTTCTTACACCATTTGTAATAGACATACCTATCATATTACCTAAAGTATAAGTTCTCATCGAATTATATAGGTCGCTAAAAAAACCATTTGTTGTCTTTACACTAGTTCCTAATCCTGTGAAATTAGATTTCATATTGCTTAATCTGCTTTTTATTGAATCTAATTCCTTTACTTTTTGACCTAGAGGCATACCATTTAATTGCATTAATTCTTTTTCTAGTTTATCAATTCCAGCAGTTGATTGACCCAATTCTAAACATTTTTGTCTAAGCCTATTTAAATCTGAAATTACTTTTGAAAGATTCATATTGAACTTAGCATCTAATTTAGTATTTTTAGTAGTATTTTCTACTTCTTTAACTTTATTTTTTAATTGTTCTAGTTTTTGTATTTCTGATTGTATTTGATTAGAAGTTAGATTTTTAAGATTCAAATTTTGAATTGACTTTAATGAATTTGATAAAGCTTGTAGTTTAGATGTATCTGCATATCCAGACTTACCCAATGTTTCTATTTTATTGGCTAATTTTCCAGCTTCATTTTGAAGAGTTTTAAATTGAGAAGCCATTTTTGTATTCATATCTGGTATTTTCATATTAGCCAACTTAGACTGAACATTTGATAAATCTGATAGAGCCTTTGAATTTAGACCACCTAATTTAATATTAGATAATCTTTTCAATTCTCCTGATAATTTGTTAATTTCTCCTATTTGCTTATTGTCTAAAATATTTGTCTGAGTAAATTTCTTTAATTGTCTTTGAGTAGACTCTATTTTTTTCCTAAAGTTATCGTATTGAGAAGTTAATTTATTTATATTCCCATTTGAATTACCTTTTCCACCAAATAATCCATTTTGGGTTTCTCTACTAAGTTTATTAATTTGTTTTAATGTGTTCTCTAATTGCTTTAAATTATTTAATGAGGATGCATTCATCTCCACATTTAACTTTATATTATTTTCTTTTGCAGATGTCTTCAGTGATGCTAATTGTTTCCTAGCTTTTTTATCATCAAGTTCTATACTGGTCTTAATCTTAAATTCTTCTGCCATTTAATCACTCCTTTTAAATACATAAAAAGACAACCTTAATTGATTGTCTTAATATCTTCTTTATTTATTTAATTTGCTTACAATTTTATCAAGTATATTTCTTACCAAATTATTTAATCTGTCTGCATTTTTTAACCATTTAGCAATTGGAGGGCTTAAAGTATAATATACTTTTATAAAAATCCTTCCTAAAAAAGATTTTCTCAATGTATTATCTCTAAAATATCTTAAAACCAATACTTCAGGTGCATCATAAGAACCATATACAGCAGTAGCTATATAACAACCCCCAACTTGCCTTGTCATATTTATTTCAGGTTCTTTATAATATTTATCATATTCTTTTATTTTTTTTACTGTCTTATTATAAATAATCTCTATTCTATCTTTTGTATCATTATCTAAACATGTATTTTCACGGTCTTTAGATATTTCAATACAACAAGAAATAACTAAATTTAATAAATTCAAATAAAAAGTCAATGTTTTATTATCTTTTAAATCACAATAATTCTCTAAGAACTCAATATCATAGAATAAGATATCCATACATTCAATCAGATTACCCCAATAAAATTCAGCAGCATCGACACATTCCCAATTCTTAGAATAAAAATTACTTGCGGAATAAAAGATATCTTCTGAGACTTCTTGTAATCCTCTTACTATCCTATATTTATGTTTTTTAATTTTTGATTCATCTACTGAGTTTTCATTCAACAATTTCCATGATTTATCTATATAAGATAAAGCTTCATTTTTACGCATATCTGATAAATCAGAACCTTTTATAGCACAAATTCCTTTAAAAAATAATGCTTTATAATCATCAGGATTATGTTCTAATAATCTACAATAATAATCATATGCTTCATTCATATTACCTGCTTCATATGCAGTTTGTGCTAACTTTAAGATATTTTCTATATTATCTGTATTGTTCATTTGAATTGCTAAATCAATATTTTTTAACGTAATCTTATTTCCACAATTAACACAAAAACAAGTTTCTTTAGAATCATCAACTTTTATTATTTCATTACAATTAGAACATTTTACTTTCAATATCCCCATAATATATCCTCCCTTATACTCTGATACTTCAATTATATCAAGTCTAAAGGAAAATTTATACTACAAAAGGAAATAGAAGCCAAAACTCCTATTTCCACAAAATCATTTACTCAAGTATTTATTAATATCTTCTTTACTAGCTTCCTCTATGTAATCTATCATGCAAATTGGAATATCCCTACTGCTAGAAACATCTCCTATTTTTTCTACTCTTATTTTCTCATTTCTTACACTCTTTAATATTCCAATAAATCCATAGTACTCATGGTCATATATAGCATATGTTTTGCCTATCTCAACCATTACACCTTTTATGTAATCATTATTTATCATAAATCTCTTAAGTACCTGACTATTCTCTTTCAATATTTTGTTAAGAAAATATATTTGTCCTTTTCCAGTTACAATAGGAGTATATCTAACTATCGTATTTCCATCTTTATCTATGCCAACACTCTCAGAAACCTCTAATACTTTTAAATCCATTGACTTTTGAGTTGGAGAATTATGGTCAGCTCTTTTCTTCCTAATTAAATATTCATTGTTTCTCATCCACTCAAATAATCTATTCTGCCCTATATCTACTCCATTCTGATTTAATATCTTAGATAGTTGAGCAATTAGTATTGAGCTTGATGAACTTTCTATAGCATTAGCTAATTCAATCTTTGGTTTATTTTTCTCCTGTTCTACTTTTAACTTTTCTTTAGTAGCTCTCTCTTTTTTAAGTTCTGTAAGTAATTTTATAGTCCAATCTGGGTCATTGATTGCCTTCTCTAATGCTTCATTAGTCATATAAGCTCCATGTTCTCTTATTGATGGAAGAACTTCATCAAATACCCAACGCTCAAATTTTTCAGCACTTGGTAATTCGCTATTTGTAATTAATCTATACATATCACCTTCCGGTATTATATTCACTTCCAAAGTTTTAGTTTTACTTTGTGGGTGAGGTATGTGGTGTTTCACCACCCACTTACAATGTTGTTTAATTGCATTTGTTGTGTCCTTATACCCAAGAGCTTTTGCAATATCTGTTGCGACAAAATAGGGTTCATTTTCAATTCTAATTGTTCTTATTTCTCCAAATAATTCATTGTTAAAGCTTATTATTCTTTTTTCATTTTCTCTATTAATTATCTCCATAATTAATCCCTCCTTATAAGTTGTATTTTTTATAAGAAGCTGATATAATCATTCTATTCAAGTTGATAATTATATCAGCTATTTAAGAAGTCTTACTCGCCGTCCAAAGTTTGTAAGGCTTCTTTTTAATTACTAAAAGTAATTTTATCACTTAAAGTAATTTATATTTTTATAATACACTCCACATAATGTAATGTCAAGTATAATATTTTATTACTTTATGTGGTATAATAATTATAAAGATATCTTGGAGGTGAAAAATGTTTGGAGAAAGATTAAAAAAGCTTAGAATTAAGTTTGGATTAAAGCAACATGAATTAGCTGAAATATTAAATGTATCACAAAGCACTATAGGTATGTATGAAAACGACCAAAGAACTCCACCAGCAGAGTCTATAGTTAAACTAGCTGAATACTTTAATGTCACTACAGATTATCTTTTAGGTCATACAAAAACCAACTATTTAGTCAGTGCAAATATACCTGGTATGCCATCAATCATATGCGAAGATACTTCCATCTATGATATAGTTGATGAAAAAAAAGACATTAAGTCTTTAGAAGATATAAATAAATTCTTAGAAAATAATAATTATAATGACGAAGTCAAAGAAGTTCTTAAAAAATATATGCAACTAGATGAAATGGATAGAAAAGCTATAGAGAGAATGATAGATAATGCATATGAACGACTAAAAGAGGATGATTAATATACACCTCTTTTTTTACTTGTTAGATAAATTATAGTTATCATATATTTATTTTATTAATATCACTAAAATATCTTATAATAAAAAAGACAATTTGTTAAGATTGTCTTTTTAAGCTTTTGCAGTTTTTAATTTTGATTTTTCATTATTATCTACAATTTCTTCATACATTTCAAATAGTAATTTCATTCTGTCTGAATCAGTCTTTAATTTGGCAACACTATATGCTTTATCAACTGCTTTGTCTAATTTTTGATGTGCTTTTAGTAATTTAGGTGGCATAGCTAATGGATCATATAAATCTGCTAAAGAGTTATCATTGTATAATGCTCTAATATCTAATATTTCTTTAGCATATTTCTCAATTTCTATTTTTTCTTCTTTTTCAATATCACACCAAGGAAAATTATTATATACTATATCTTTAGAATATATATAATCTCCCTTAAATCTTCCACAAACGGTTCTCATCCATACCATATGCATTTTTGATGTTAAAATGCCAAAATGATAAATATCTGCATTTGGTATTGTATGGACTGTATTACTAGCTATAATATCATTCCCTAGAAAACCAATAGGTACATATTCTCTTCGTTGAGATGAAATTTTTGGTATTATTATAAATTTATCAGGATTGTTAGTCTCTCTAAAAGTAGTTGGAGTTGATGCCATTTTTCTTGTAGAGGCATCCTTACTATTTTCTCTCATTTTTTTTACTCCTGCCACTCGTTCCATAACCTTAGGCATTTTTCTTAATTCACTTGGAGGACAATCTACAAGCCATAAACACCATCTTTTTTGATTGTTAATATATTCTTTAGAACCCATAAATTGTTTTATATACTTTTTAGCATTTGGTTCATTTTTTATAAAATCTTCTAAGTCTTTATTTTCTATAATTAAATTACCACCATCAGTAGGCTGATTACCAGCCCTCATACTGGGTACATTACAAATAGCCTTTCTTCTTGATTCAACAATAACATCTGATGCATCAACTAAATAAGGACTAATATTTTTAACAATATATTTTTCATCATTGTCATAAATAATTCTATTTTTAGAAGACATATTTTTAGAAAACCCTATTATTACACAAAAAACTGATGCTTTGCCTTTAGCCTCATTGTTCCAAACAAAAGTCCTATATGCAAAATCAATATGTATACCTTGTTTAAATAAATCTCCCCATAGAGTTGAAACCTGTTCTCCTTGAGTTATAGAATTAGTTGAAACAAATGCGACTCTTATATCATAATCCTTGATGTATTCACAGGCTTTTTTATACCAAGCTCCTACATAGTCTAATTGCCCTCTTTTTTTTATATCTTTAAATACTATATCCATATCTTTTCTTTGTTCATCTGTTAAGAACACAGTTCCTACAAATGGAGGATTCCCAACTATATATGATAGTTTTGACGCTTCAATTAAACTTTCCCAATCATGTCGTAAAGCATTTTCACAAACTATATTTGCATATTTAGTTAAAGGTAAATCATCTACATATTCACCAAATACATTACTTAATTCCATATTCATTTGGTGGTCTATAAGCCACATAGCAACTTTAGCAATTTGACTCGGAAATTCTTTATACTCTATTCCAGAAAATTGACTTACATTTATTTTTCTAATGAAATTAACAATCACTTTTTCATTAGGATTATATAACAGTTGTAATATTTTTAATTCTATTCTTCTAAGTTCTCTATATATAATTATTAAAAAGTTACCACATCCACAGGCTGGGTCTAAAAATGTTAACTGTGCCAATTCTTCATGAAATAACTCTAATTGTTTTTTATTGTGTTTGATTTTTTCAAACCTAGACCATAAATCATCTAAAAATAATGGTTTAATAACTTTCATTATATTTTCTTCTGAGGTATAATGCGCTCCTAAATTTCTCCTTTCTTCAGGATTCATTATAGATTGAAACATGCTTCCAAATATTGCTGGGCTTATTGCACTCCAATCCTTTAAACAAGAATTTATTAATCTTTCTCTCATTTGACTATTAAATCCTGCTATTGGTAAAACTTCCTCAAATAATTTACCATTTACATAAGGAAACTCTAACAAATCTTCATCTAATGTTTTTAATCTTTTTTCTACTGGAGTGTTTAATACTTCAAATAATTCTGCCAACCTTTGTGCTAAATCTTTGCCATCTTCCCTAGATTCAATTATATATTCATAAAATTGTCTGGGTTTAAATAATGCTGTATTCTCAGCAAATAAACAAAATAGCAATCTTACTAAATATACTTCTAAATTATGTCCTTCATATCCAATACTTTTTAATTCATCATGTAATAAAGCCATTTGCTCTGCTGCTTTTTGATTTAAAGGTAATAACTCTGTATAATTTGTTTCATTATATCCTGCTAAAAAACCAAACAGCCTTATTTTTTTTGGTAATTCTTTTAATTTAAATTTCCATATTTTTTTAGTATCTAAATTATATAAATGTATGTTTTCAAAATCACATATCATAATATATTCTGGTATTTCATAGTCTTTAAGTTTTATAACATAATCAAAAGCTTGATTATAAGCATTTTCTAGGTTTTTACCCTTACTTTTCATTTCAACCAATATTTTACCCTTCCAAAGCATATCAATAAAGCCTTTATGACCATTTGTTTTTTCAATCGGATTTTCAAAAAAAGCTACTTTTTTTCTACTTACTCCAAATACATTCAAAAATTCATTTAAAAATGATTGTGCTTCTGCTCTTTCATTCGTTACACCATACCATTCATGTACAAATTTAATTGCTTTTTTTTGAATCTCATTCCAACCTAAAGCTGCCATTTTATTTCCTCCTATACTTGATATTTTAATTATATCAAGTATAAATGGTAAAATATACCAATATTCGCTAAAATATAGCATTAAGTTAAGAGTTTATTTATTCTATACTAATCTAATATTGAAATTTCAAAATTCATATATTATGTATATAATTTTTATAAGTATTACCGATTTTGAAACTTACCTTCACCTTTGTTATAGTCCTATTTAAATATGCACACTATGCATTTTAGAGTCTAGTTATTGTTTAGCTACTAAGATAGCTAACACCAAACAAAATGTTCCTCTCAGGAACACTTGTTAAAATTCCAATACTTTCAACCATAAAAATCAACCTCCTATATTCGATTCTAAGCAATAAAGATATATATGTCTTTCAATATTTCCAAGTGTCTTATATTTGTCATACACATGTCATCATTGAAATAACTACAACATAAATGATTCAATTTAAAAAACAATCTAAATTGATTATCTTTAATATTTATTAATACATCTTGATATTTATATTACAATAGAATAAACCTTCTATTATCTTATAATAATAGAAGGTTTATTCTATCTCCACACCTTAAAGGTGTACTATGGCCACTCGCCTTATCTATATTAATATAATAATAAACGTCCTATAAATTTTACAATTTAATCTCTAAAACCTATCTTATAACTTATACATTCATCATCTATAAAATAAATTATATTGTTAAACATAAAGA
>OBXC01000956.1_pt1 | contig 16342 bp, 28 predicted proteins | sample 1538111 | NCBI WGS metagenome assembly OBXC01 (sample SAMEA2580137, study PRJEB22360) | human gut metagenome | biome: human gut; feature: human-associated habitat; material: faeces | place: Denmark | collected 2008/2010
TCAACTTGAAATTTCTTCATCCTAATCCCTCCTAATCCATAAAAAATTGATTTTACGAATTGTAATATGTAACTCTTGTTCGAGTATCTTCCTTGCATTTCTTAAGGTATCTCTTTGCATTTTCTTTTACACTTTGTACCTCATATTTATTTGCTTTACCTGATAACACCTTATTTAATTGCTCCAAGTATCTTTCTGTTACAGGATATTTTTTCATTAGCTCCCCTCTTCGCTAGATTCATATAGCCCTACTTTTTTAGCCAGTTCATCGGCTAACTGCTTTAAATCTTCTATGCTGCAATACCCACCGCTTACACACTCGCATTGTTCTTCTACTAAGCTTTGAAACTTTTGTAAACGTTTAGGACCAAATCCAAATTCATCATGTAGTACAACCATGCTTGCAGAAGTAATAAGCTTTATTGCTATGCCACCGAATAACGCTCTATCTTCTGCTGTGCGTCTTGCAACTTCTTTATTGATAACACTACTCATAGCACCTGCTAATTTGTTCTTAGCCATTATTTGCGCCCCCTAATGCTTTATTGATTTCCTCTAACACTTGCCATTCAAGCACACTATTAAATCCTTCTTCCTTAAGCTGAGTAAGTGAATTCTTAATCTTGTATAGACTTAACATGTACTCCCATGATTCTTTATTCTGTTGATACCTATTAATTAGTATCTGTTTTTCTCTTTTACAGTCCTCTAAACTCATTGCTTTTGCTTCAAATAGTCTGTACAGATACCTAGCACCTAGAAAGTAATTTTCTTCATATTCCTCTAGGTTGTTTGGCATCGGTTCGCCTGTCTTTGCTAGCACATCAAGTGACTTTATATCCATAAACCCACCTCTTTAAAATGGCATTTTGACCCATGCTTTTTGTGCGCCGAAGTCTCTAAATCTCTGTGTTTTTTTAGTGTTTTCCCATCCATCCAACTTATTAAGAATCAACACTATATCACTACTATCCTTTGGTTTTGGTTTTCCAAGTTCATTTAATGCATTTGTCCATAATTCAAGTATGCAAGTAGTAGTCTTATTCTCAAGGTAAGATTCTATTAGCCCTACCCTGTAATCATCTTCTACAGCTGTCTCCTGGTGCTCTCTTATATCTTTTAAAAGGCTTCTGTCTGCATATGCTGAAAGTTTGCCCTCTTTGAATAAATGAAGCGCCTCTGCCCAAGCTTGTAAGATATCGTTTTGTATCTCCTCTTTGTGGTCGAACAAATCATATCCACTACAATTTACTGTCACAGGGTAAAAACGTCTGTTACCCGTTTTATCTGTAAGGAATTGCTCTTTATTTGTAGTTCCTATAAAGATACACTTTCTAGGATTTTTAGTAGTACGCCTTTCGTATGGCTTTCTATATGTGTCTGTTCTACACGTTATATAAGCTTTTACAGCTTCTACTTCTTTAGCCTTGGTAAGTGCAAGCAATTCGCCCATTTCACATATCCAAGCCCCCTGTAGCACTTCTACGCCCTTTTGACCTTCAATCTCCTTAACCTCTCTAAAGAAATCATCATTAAGTGCCAACCATGATACAAAGGTACTCTTGCCCTCACCTTGCTTTACCCCAATGAAAACTGGCATATCATCAAATTTGCAACCTGGGTTATATAATCGGTTAATACCTCCGGCAAATATTAGCCTACTAACCTCTCTAGAATACGGACTATCTTCTACGCCTAACCACTTTATAAGTAGGGTATATATTCTACTAGTTCCGTCCCACTTAACAGCCTCTATAATGTCTTTTACAGGGTTATAAGCATTTTCTTGGAAAACTATATTAAGTGCATCATGTAATTTTTTTTCATTATGTATGCCATATTTTTTCTCTATATAGCATCTAGCCTTGCTATCATCAACATCTGACCACAATTCAAGTTTTCCATTCACAAGCTTCTCAGGCATATCTGATAGTTCATTCATTCTTAATTTGCCTTTAAAACGTTCATCATTCCTAACGATAGATAAGTAATTTTCTATAACATTACTTACATTGCCTTTATCAGTGTATCTAAGCTGAACGCTATAATTTGCAACTGGTATATACTTATTAGCTTCTTCATTATCTCTAACATAGGCCTTATATTTTCTCTTAAAGGCTTGTAATACTTTTAATTCCTTTGCCCTGTTCTCTAAGCGTTCTAGTAACTCAACTTTTTCAACTTCACTTTTTAAATCTAACAAAGTTAAAAACACGTCTTCTTGCAGTATCTCTAACTCAGTAAGCTTTTCAACTTCCATAGTGTCCTCCTTCCCATAGCTGTTGTTCTAAAGCTGTCTGCAAGTCTATGTAATAGCACCATGTATCACTAAAAGGCTCTAACACTCCTTTTCTCAATGCTTCATTACAAATACGATAATCCCTGCATATCACGTCATACTCTAGCCTTTTACGTTGTTCTTCTATAAGCTGTTGTTCCTGCTCTCTTTTACGCTTCCTAACTTCTGCCTGCTGCCTTGCTGTAACTCTTTGATTAAGCAGCCCCAGGTGAAACTCACTATCTAACCATTTAATAGCTTCTATAAAATTAATCCCTAAGTACTTCATTACGAATGCAAAAATATCTCCATATTCGCCACAACCGAAGCATTTATAATTGTTACCTATCAATCTAAAGCTTCCAGTCTTTTCATTGTGAAAAGGGCATCTTATAGCCCCTCTCACGAATGATTGACCTGTTAAGTGTTCTACTACTTGCCTTATGCTTAATCTTGCTTTTATTTCTTCCTTAGCTATGTCTAGCTTAGAATGGGAGATCATCGTCTTCTTCCATAGGTGTAGGTGTAAAAATTACTGTATTTTCTTGAGAAACACCTTCTAAAAGCTTATCTTTAGGTGGGTTAATACCTTTACGTGCCTTATCAACTGTATCAAACCATCTGCATTTAGTAACAAATTTTAGCTCTTGGTTACTGTTTTTATACTGCTCTCGACCAAATACACCACCTATTAGCTTATCTTTGAACTGTTGTTCAAAATTATCTCCCCATGTTACTGTGCATTTATTTGATTTCTCAAATGCTTCAATAAATTGTTTGAATCTTGTTGTTGTATCTCCTTTCTCGTCTGCAACAACTACATTTACAACGCATCCCCACTTTTTAGGGTTTCTCTTATCATTTTTGTACTGTGTAGCGTAATATCCTTTTTCTTCACCTTCTGCAATATCTAGTGACACTACAACCATATCCTTACCTGTAGAAGTTTTCTTTTCTTCTACTGACATAATCTTGCATACATGGCCGCCTAAAGTTAATGGTACAAAATCTGTTAATCCTTGTGTTGCTTCAAAATTGTTTGGTTTTCTCATGCGTAAATCCTCCTAAAATTGTTTTGTAGTTTAATTTTTATTGCTTAACAGTTGCCAATACTCTCTGATAGTTGTATCAACCATCTTTAAGTCGTTATCTATTTCAAGTTCAAACATTTCCATAGGGCTTTTACAGGTTGTATACCCATCTGATTGAGTAATAAATTTATAAGTGCCATCATTAGCCTGCGCCATAAGTACTATTGAAAAAAGACCTTCTAAAGTTAGTTGCTGGTCTAGCATCTTTCCGCTTGTCTTTGCCTTAATTCTTCCTGTATCGTCACGCTCTATATGATGTAGGAAGTATACAATGCAATCATCAGGTGTCTTTTCAATAACAAATGTAATAAGGTTTTTGAAGTCTACAGCTATATCAGTAAACTTTCCATACCCTGTTTCTTTGGCTCTATCAAACATGGAGAAGGCCATAAGGTACTGACTATCATCTACTATGTACACTTTCTTACCTAGCTTCTCTATACCACTCATAATCTTGCTGTAATTTCTAGTCTTATAAGTTTCAAGTTTTTTTCTAAAAGGAAGTGGTTTACCTGCTACATTAAATACTGCAACTTCATCTTCTTTAAAGTTTCTTAGGCTTGTACTCTTACCACTTCCACTTTCACCTAAAACCAATACTGGTATGCCCATCAAATAACCCCCTCTTTCAATAACTTCCTTAGTGCTGCAATTAGCGTCCTATAAATAAACTGACCACTATCTTCAATGTTCTTCATGTAATGCACATGCAAGTTATAAGTGTGCTCAAAACTATCAAGCGATGCCCTAAAAGACTTAGCATCAAACTGTGTATTGTAAACATTAACTCTTACAATATTTCCTTGACTATCTCGTGTTCGTGAGATTTCTCTAATGTCTCCATAGTCTGCATTTTCGATTAAAAGGTATATCTTTCCCTTGGCTCTCAGAAACTCACTATTAAAACGATCCCTGTTATGAGTGAGGTTTCCACTAAGTTCCTCAAGATTTGCCTTACGTTCTACAACGCATATATCTTGTAAATGCACTTCTCTTCCTGTCCCAAGGTGTAAAAACTTAATAGTGTAATCTCCATAGTCAAGCTTTTCATTACACCACTTGATATTATTGTCATCGAACCATTTTGTAATGTGCTTGTTTTTCTGTTCTCTAGTATCAACAACTACCATAGCCGTCTTAAGTATTTCTGTAATTTCTTTATCGCTGTATCTGTATATGTCAATCACCTACTTTATAAAATTCTTCACCCTTATATTCATACTCATAAGTCTCACAGTCCCCAAAATCGCTGTAATCGCCACTATATAATTTTTCTTCTTTGTGACCAATACATATTTCATCCTTAAAGCAATATCCTTTTTCTTGTGATTTTTTAGCTGTGTTCCACTTGCAATTAGTTAGTAGGCATTTTACCTTTGGCGTAGGAATGTAATCTCCTATTTTTTTTCTCATTGCTATTGCACCCTTAAGTGGTGCTTCAAGTTTATGTTGCTCCATAATTGCCTGAACCTTTTCATACATGGATGGATCAATTTCTTTAAGTTTGAGTATGCTTGTCCTAACAGTAGAGCGGTCTATGTAAAACTTAGCACCAGTTTCTCTAAGTGTGTCGCCAGTTTTTATTATGTGTTCACCTATTTTAATGGCGCGCTCTCTTATATGAGGTTTCATTTAATCACCCCCGGAAGCTTCCTTACTTCAAATCTCCACTTATAAGCATCCTTACCTATCTTTTCAAAAAGCTTTTTAGTTGCCTTTTTCTTGCTTGTTTCACATATCCCGAATTGAAACTCTTTTTTCATGTTATTCCATATGCCGTACATTATTTAATCACCACCTCTTCTGGTTTGTCTTCAATGGTTACACCTTCAAGAATCTCACCTGTATTTACAAATATAGGCTTTCCGTCAATAACTTGTATGTCTTTTTTTAGTTCATTCCATTGTAGCTTTTCGATCACTTCTTCTTTGTAATAATCGTTGTAATCATTTTCTTTAGCCCACTCTATCAATTTATCTATTTCAATAGCCTTAGGCTCTTGCTTTGGTTTCTTAATGACCACACTACCACTAAGCAATTCAATCTTAGACTGAGTTTTAGCTTCTTTCTGTGGCACCTGGTCTGCCAGTACTCTTAGCTGTGCTTTGATATATTCTAGCTCCTTATTTAAAGGCCCTACTTTTTCTTCATACTGCTCATTTACAGCTTGAATTTTTCTATCTCTAATCTGCATAAAGCTTTCAATTTGCTCTGTAATGCTTTTGAAATCTTCAACTAAGTTGTCCATTTGAACATGAATATCTGTAAAATTATCTTTTTTACTTGCCATAACGACCTCTTTCTGTGATATAATCACTATATGATGTATTTCTATATGCGCCTAACTAGTTGCCGCTAGTAGGTGCTTTTTCTTTTTCCACTAATTGCTTGTAAGCTTTCATTAATACAGCTTGCATATGTACAGTTTCATGTATTAACTCATAGCCTTGCTCTAGTGCTATCTTGGCTCTTTCTTTAAAAGCTTCTGCATCTGCATCTAGCCTTGCTAATTTCCAAATAGCTTTAATACACTCTTGATAGTCACATAAAGCCTCAAGCGCTTCTTCATGTTCTTCATCAAATACACCTTTAAAATGGTGCCAGTCCACAAACATTGCACGATTAGAAACATTAAATACAACTTCATCATAAACTAAGTTCTTAATTGTCTGTGATACATACAAGTCTTGCTCTTCTTTGGTACCAAATACCATTACTAAACCCTCCCTAATCTTGCTTTTACGTCTTTTTCAAGCCTGCTAAAACTAGCTTCACTTAGTGGATAAGTAAGTACAAACTTTTCCACACCTAATGGCATTACTGTTACAATAACCATTTTGTTAAAGTCTTTATCTAGCTTGTGGTCGATAATAACTTATACATCATCAAATAGTTTCATACTTAGGCTCCTCTTCCAAAAGTTGTTTAAGCATGTCTTGTGTAAAATCTACTGCGCGGTTAAACTTACCTTGCTTACCTTTAGTAATAATCTTCTTGTCCAATGTCATCTTGTGACGCACAACTATGTAATTTATTCCCTCTTGAACTACTAGCCAGTTATCGTGGTAGTAACCTGCTTCTGTTATAATTGTCCTACATCTTCTGTTTGGCACTTTTAAATCAGCCATTAACAACACCTCTTTTTACTATTGTTACTTTATAGCCCCAGTCTGAAAGTCTAATTTTCAAGCCATTGCTAAGTTGACACCAAAGGCCATCGAAATCATCATCTTTGACTTTTCCTGTATGCTTCCCATGCCTAATAATGTCACCCTTCTTAATTCTTCTTCCTTTGCAATCTTTAGCCATCATTACGCTTGTCCCTCTCTTTTTTAGCTATGTATTCAGCACCTAGCATTGATAAAACTCCTACTACGTAGCCTAATGTGTAAAAACCGATTTCTTTCATACATCCCCCTAGATGCAGCAAAACATAAAGCATATAAAACCAAATACAAATATTGACATGCCTACTGTTGCTGCAATTCCTTTTAAAATGACATCTACGAAAAATCTAAGCATAAGTATCAGCTCCTTTATTTTTACTTATCAAATAAACCAACTTGATTAATTAAGTTTGCCTTTTCTGCAATTTCCCTAATGTACCCGAATATTTCACTAAACTTGTCTGCTGTTAAATCTTCCCACTTACCTATACCAAACTTAGCAAATACTATGTGTTTGATATTTTCTTCATCTGCTGGGCATTTAGCATATCTCTTAATTACCTTATTCCAGTTCAGCTTAGTTGCATGTGATGGTCTATGGTTAAACTCTGCTTGTGCTTCTATCTTGTTAATCTTTTCTGTTAAACTTTCTGAAAATGCATTGAAGCGTTCGTTGAGCAAGTGTTGTGTATTGATAATTTGATTAATATCCACACCTTTCATTGAGTAGCTTCCTGTTTTTCGTAATGATGGGATAACTTCTATTGCGAGCCATTTTTGATACTGTAATGCTGTTTCATTGTTAGCTTTCATTCCTAACAGATAAAACAGACTTTCGGGTATGTAGTCGTCTTTCGCAACTTCTTGCGAAATTCCTAACTCTTTAATATAAGCATTGAGTGTTCGCCATCTTGGATACACTTTATTGTTTTTAATCTCATACCAGCCAAATCCGATAGCTGTATCCTCTGCACTAATTGAAATACTTCCATCTTCATTTTCTATTGCTCTTACTTTTAGGTTTAATTCTTGATTTATAAATTCTTTTTTTACTAATGCGTTCTTTGGCATTCTATCTACTCCTATTCTTTTGTTGATTTAACCACTCATTAAAATCTTTTTGTGTAACTCTTAAGTTTCTACCAAATCTAAAACTTGGAAATCCTTCACTTCTAAATAATTGGTAAGCTTTAGATTCTGATATTTTAAGAATCTCTTTTACTTCAAGTGGCGTGTAACACTCAATTCCACCTTTTTCTATAATTTCTATTTCTTCCATATCAGCACCTCTTAGTATTTTGTTTGATCTATATCTAGCAATTCGCAAATTCGCTTCTTGTATTGTTCGCCTTTCCTATCGCCAGATATAATTGCTGTTAAAAACGAGTTACCTATACCAAGTTCAGTAGCTAAGTCATTTTTACTTGCCCTAAATTCAGCTAGTTTTTTCTCTACCTCAACACCAAAATCAGTAAGCTTTCTAGGAGTTTTAATCCATGTTGGTGTAGATTGCATTCAATCACCTCTTCTCTGTCTTAAATAGTCGAAAAATATCAATAATATGTTAAAAAAATTCATCACAACTCGTTGACAGTTGAAAATTTACATGGTAATATCTATTCATGTAGAAAATTTTCATCAAAAAAGGCATAAAAAATAAACACTAGTCTGGGAAACAGTGGATTATAAAAAATATGACTTTTGATTTGAGTAAATATTTGTCTTACGAGTTATGTTAAAATTAGTATAGATGAAAATATTCACCAAGTCAACCTTTTTCAAAGAAATTTTTCTACAAATTTTAATTATATGCTTAAGGGGTTACAATTATGTCATTAGTTGGAAAAATTAATAGGTTGTGCGAGTTAAAAGGCATTAGCAGAACAAAACTCGAACAAGATTTAGGCTTTGGTAAAGCAACTATCGGCAAATGGGACACAAGCAGCCCGAGTGTTGACAAGCTAACAAAAGTTGCAAAATATTTTAATATTGCAATAGGTGATTTAATAGGAGATGATACTAAAAATATTGATACTGATATTTTATTATTAGCAAGACAAGCTGAACAGCTTAATAAAGAAGATAGAGAAAAACTTATAAACCACTTTAGAGACACTATTGATTTATATTTATCTAAAAAATAAAAAGAGGGGTGCTATTTTGCCGAATTTTACAAAAGTCAAAAACTATGCTTGCGATATACTACTTAGCCAAGGGGACAATCTAAGCGTTCCTATAAAACTAGAAACATTAGATGTTGGCAAAACGATTATTTATGATACAATGCAGAATTATGCCAAATTAACATCTGGAGATATAAATACTCTTACTTGTAATGGTAAATTAAAAAATGGTTATCACTTAAATTTTAATGGATTTTCTTTAGTATTATCCAATGAAGAACATTGTAATTATAGACAAACATGGACCAAGGCACATGAATTAGGACATATAATTCTAGGTCATACAAAAGATGAAAACAAAGAAGAAGTTGAAGCACATTTTTTTGCTGCTCAATTATTAATGCCAGATGCACTTATAAGATATTTAATTGAGAATGGAATTAAAATCAATATAAGTACATTAAAATACTTTTTTGGAGTAAGTGATGAAGCTGCAGCAAAGAAAATTTCAACATTAAGGAAGTGTGCATTACTTCATAGTCATGATAATGATATCATTAGATTATTTTCCTCTCAGTTAGATAGACTTATATATGATTTGAATTCATATAATTACAATTATGAATTTGCTAAAGAACTTTGCTTCTAGGAGATGATAATATGTCAAAGAGAAATGCAAACGGAGAAGGCAGTATATACCAACGCAAAGATGGGCGTTGGTGTGCTGCTATAACAGTAGGATACAACCCTAATGGGTCTCAAAAGAAAAAGTATATTTATGGCAAAGAAAGAAATGAAGTATTTCAAAAGCTAATAGAGCTACAAAATGATATAGTTATTAATGGTGGCTATGTTCGTGATGATACTATAACTCTTAGCCAATGGTCAGAAAAATACCTAAAAGAATTTGTAAAAAATACTGTTAGAGCTGGTACTTATGATAGCTATGATGTAATACTAAGAAACCATATAAATAATAGTGAATTAGCAACTATGAAACTAAAGGATATTAAGGCATATCATTTACAAGCATATATCAATAGTAAATCTCATATGTCTAAAAGCTATATTAAAAAGATACATCTACTTTTGAATATGTTCTTTGATGGGGCAGTAAAGAATGATCTAATCAAAAAAAATCCTGTTCTTGCTATTAATATACCGCGCTCAGAAAAAGATACTAAAGAAATTGAGATACTTTCTAGAGAAGAACAGTCTGCTTACATGGGTGCAATAGGGGATAGCAGTTTTAAGCCTCTTCTAATTACTGCTTTATTTACTGGTATGAGACTAGGGGAATTAATAGCACTAAAATGGGACAATGTAAATTTGACATCTAATGAAATTAAGGTGTCAGCAAGTGCAAGAGAAACTCGTATAGATGGAGAATGGAAACTAATAAGACAAGCTCCAAAAACAAAAAGTGGTATAAGAACTATTCCAATTCCTGCAACTTTATCTAATTATTTAAAAGCACTAAAACACAAACAAGAAAATATGCAAATAGAGCATGATTCTTATAATAAAGATAATCATGTGTTCTGCTCAACTACAGGGAGTGTATTAAACCCTAGAAATGTTCAGAGGGCTCACTATAAGGTCTGTGATAACGCTAAAATTAATCGTGTAGGCTTTCATGCTCTTAGACATACATTTGCTACTAGAATGATTGAAGAAGGTGTAGATGTTAAAACTGTTCAATATTGGATGGGACATGCTACTATTCAAATGACATACAATATATATGTTCATGTTCAAGAGCAAACAAAAAAGGCTGCTGCAACTGTGCAAGACAACCTTCTAAAAAGTTTCATTTAAAATTTTTTACACATTATAGGTGTCATTTAGGTGTCAAAACAACCCTTGACACCTTACACCTTATGAACCGTCTGGGACTCGAACCCAGGACCCTCAGATTAAGAGTCTGATGCTCTACCAACTAAGCTAACGATCCAGATGACACAACTTTGTGTACTTGCTTATTATATAATATGTATTCCAAATTGTAAATACTTTATTATTATTTTTTTCTATAATTTTAATAAATCATACACTCTACCTATTCCTTGTAGGTGCTTTTTACCTTAATTATAGCTCTTCCACCTCTAGTTCCCTGATTGCAACCTTAAGTTGACCAAGTACATTCATAAGCTCATAGTCAGTGTATTGATTCTGTTATAGCTGCCAGCTTTATAGAGGATGAACATGAGATTATAAAAAGAAAACCCTTTATGACAAAAAGGACTGCCACCCAATTCTCTTCGTGTCAGTCCTTTTATCAACTCTTTATTTAGCAGTAGCCTTTTTGCCTACTTTGTTTTTGTTATGTTTTCTTTGGAACTTTCTCATTTCATACCATAATGGACTGGCAATGAAAATTGATGAGTAAGTACCTGCGATAATCCCCACTACAAGTGGGAAAGCAAATTCTTTTACTGAAGATACTCCTAAGAAGTAAAGAAGCACTACCATTACAAGTGTTGTAATAGATGTATTAATTGAACGTGTTACAGTTTGTCCTACGCTTATATCAATAACTTCTTCATCACTTCCTTTAATTCTACCTTTATTCTCACGAATACGATCGAAAATAATAATGGTATCATTAATAGAATATCCAATGATTGTAAGCATTGCTGCAATAAATGAATTGTTAAGTGGAATTCTAAATAATGCATAAACACCTAACATAATAAGTACGTTGTGAAGAAGTGCCAGTACAGCACTTGCACCAAATTTAAAGTCTTTGAAACGAATTGAAATATAAATTAACATAAGGATTGCACCAAGTAATACAGCCTGAATAGCTTTCATTTTAAACTCTCCACTGATTGTTGGTGCAAAGTTAGAATCTGTTGAAAGAATATCTTTTTTCTCACCTGTTAAATTATATTTTTCAGCTAGTGCCTCATATAATTGTGTTCTTTGTTCCGATGTTGTTGGTTTCATTGTAATAACAAGCTCTGTTGTCCCTGTTACTTTTTGCAGCCTTGGTGAAGCATCTGGAATGACTTCATTAATAATTGGTAAAATATCAGTTTGTGGATTCACATCTTGTCCAAGGTCAATCTGCATAACAGAACCACCTTTGAACTCAATATCATAATTAAGCATACCATTGCCACGCATAGCGTTAAATGGCATTGCAAGTAGACCTATTAAAATAATGACTGAAGAAAGGATAAAAAAGATTTTTCTATTTTCAATTACGCGTAAGTTTTTCATTTTTATGCTCTCCCCTCTTCAGTATGTTTTTTTGCTCCGTATAACACTGGTTTATCAATACCCATTCCTACTAAAAGTTTGAGTAAAATTCTTGTTACAACAAGTGCTGTAAACATAGATACGACAATACCGATAGCAAGTGTTGTTGCAAAGCTTTTGATAACTCCACTGCCCAGTGTATAAAGCACTCCTGCTGCAATGAGTGTTGTTACGTTACCATCTAAAATAGCACTGAACGCTTTATTAAATCCAGCATCAATCGCTGAACGTACACTTCTACCTACTGCAAGTTCTTCTTTAATACGTGTAAAGATAATAACATTAGCATCAACAGCCATACCAATTGACAAGATAATACCTGCAATACCTGGTAATGTAAGTGTTGCACTTGTTAAGCTTAATACGATAAGAAGAAGTGCTACATAGATTACAAGTGCAATATCTGATGCCATACCACTAAATCTGTAAAGAGCAACCATAAAGATTAAGATAAAGATAAAACCGATTACACCTGCTTTAATACTTGTATCTAATGCATCCATACCAAGCTTAGCTCCTACACCTCTAGACGAAATGGCATTAAGTGCAAATGGAAGTGACCCTGCCTCAATACGTTCGGCTAATTGTTTAGCCTCATCTGTTGTAAAGCTGCCTGAAATCATACCTTCTCCATTTGAAATATGATCTGAAATGCTCGCTTGGCTAATAACTTGGTCATCTAATTTAATAAAAATAGGTTTGCCTATATTATTCTTTGTAAACTCTGAGAAAATTTTAGTGCCCTCTGCATCCATTTTAATAGACACAGCTGGTTCTTGTGCACCTAAGTTGTTTGGTACTACAACTGGGGTAGCTTTTTCTACATTTTTACCTGTTAAAATTTCATTACCTTCTTGGTCGAAGAATTTAAGCATAGCTGCTGCACCAATACTGTCAATTGCCGCTTGAGCATCCTCTACACCTGGAATATCTACACGAATACGATTTGTGCCTTCTTTAGCGGCATCAGCCTCCGTATAACCTTCTTTATCTAGTCTCGTACGGATCATCTGAATAGCTGCATCCATATCCTCTTCAGTTGGATTCTCAATTGCTGCTTCATAAACAATATTTACCCCGCCTTGAAGGTCAAGTCCTAGTCTGATATTTTCAATACCAAATAAGTTGTTTTCCCCAACTCCGAAGTAAGCAAGATATGAAAGACCTGCAGCAACCACTAACATTAGTACAAAAAGTACAATACTTTTGGGTTTCTGATTGCCTTTTTTCATTCCTTTTTCCTCCTTAGTGCTCTAAAACTCATTAAGTTGATTATATAATTTCTACTATTTATAGTCAAACCCTTTACAGGAATTATTCACTTAATGCAGCTTTTAATCCAATTGCACACTCAAGGCGTTTTCTTTGCATGTCACAACCATTTTCATAAACAGAGTTAATATCTCCATTAAAGTTGTAAGAGTTAGCAGCACATCCACCACTACAGAAGAATTTAGCCCAACAGCTTGTACACTCATCTTTGCTGTATACATTACACTTCTCGAATTTCTTACGTTGTTCGATGTTTTCTACACCTTTCCATACGTCACCCATTTTAAATTCTGGCATACCTACGAATTGGTGACATGGATAAAGTTCACCTGTTGGAGTTGCTGCAAGGTATTCTGAACCTGCTCCACATCCTGCAAGACGTTTGTGTACACAAGGACCACCTGTTAAATCAACCATAAAGTGGAAGAAGTTAAAGCATCCATTTTCTTCTTTATGACGTCTAAGCATTTCTTTTGCAAGACGTTCATATTCCTCGCAAATTACTTTAATATCATCCGCTTGAAGCGCATAATCCATTTCCTTTGGTGCAACTACTGGTTCTGCTGATACCTCTGCAAAGCCTTGGTCTGCCATATGAAGTACATCGCTTGCAAAGTCTGTATTGTGGTGTGTAAATGTACCACGAATGTAATATTGTTTGTTACCACGTTTTTCTACAAGTTTTTTGAACTTAGGAAGGATGATATCATAGCTTCCTTTACCATTTACAGTTGGACGCATATGGTCATTAACTTCTGGACGACCATCTAAGCTTAGTACAACGTTATACATATGTTCATTTAAGTAATCAATAATTTCATCATTTAAAAGAACACCATTTGTTGTCATTGTAAATCTAAAGTTTTTGCCTGTTTCTTTTTCAACACTTCTTGCATAATCTACTACACCTTTTACAACTTCAAAGTTCATAAGAGGCTCTCCACCAAAGAAGTCTACTTCAATATTTTTACGATGTGCTGAATTTTTTGCTAGGAAATCAATAGCTGCTTTCCCTACCTCTAATGACATCATACCACGATCACCATGGTACTCACCTTCACCTGCAAAGCAATATTTACATTTAAGATTACAGTCATGTGCTACATGGAGACAAAGCGCTTTAACAACGGGTTCTCTATTTAAGAAAGCTGGCACTAAATCTTTGTATGTATCTTCTGTATCAAGCATACCTTCAGCTTTAAGTGTAAGAAGTTCTTCTACTGCTTCTTCTAACTCCTCTTTAGCATATTTGCCTTCATATTTAGCAAGTACTTCTGCTTTTGGAAGTGCAATAACATCCTCTACAATTTCGTAAGCAATGTCATCAATGATATGGATTGCACCACTATGTACATCCATTAAAATATTATTATCTTCGAACTGAAACTTATGGATCATAATTTTTTCCTTTCTATGTATAGGAGATTTAACTACTTAAGGTTTAAAGGGCCGTGCATAAATTAAGCTTCCAACCGAAGTTGAAAGCTTAATGATGGTCAAACTTATTTTTCACAAGCTTGGTTACCTACAGTACAAGATGTTTTACAAGCTGATTGACATGATGTTTGACATTCACCACAACCACCTTTAGCCGCACTGTTTTTTAAGTTTTTAGTGTTAAGTGTTTTTACGTGTTTCATTGCATTTCCCTCCTCGCTATAAACCTTGCTTATTATACCATATCTTGAGATATTTGAAAACATAACTAATAATTATTTCTAATTAAAGGATTAGCCCTATTTAAAAATTTACTTCGCATTAGCTACAGAGAACATACCTGCAAGTACACTGCTTACAACCGTTAAGATTATTAAAGTAATGAGATAGCCTATATTCATTCCTTGTACACCACCTGTTACAAGAGCTAAGATAACGAAGATAACAAGATAACTTATGCCACCTATTAATCCCCATTTATAACCTTGTTTACCTTCCTGCTTAGCAGTATCATAGCCTACTAAGGCAGCTGAAGCAATGGTACCAATAAGGATAATCCACTTTTCAAAGTTTGGTCCAAGATTGGTATATGTAATCATAAGCGTTGCAAAAATAATAAAAATAGCAGTTAATGCATAAGCAGCAAGATTAGATTTAACAAGTGTCACAGCAAGTTCCCCGATGTTTACGTTCATTTTCTTTTTATGTCTGCTCATCTTACTCCTCCCCCTTTATAAATGTTCTTTTATATTTTACGTCCAATGCATGGGAAGTATGCTAAAATAATAGAGTATTTTACCAAAGGAGGTTGTATGATGAAACTTATAGACTTACATGTTCATTCCAATAAATCAGATGGTACACTTACACCGAGTGAGGTTGCCAAATTAGCTCATTCAGCTGGTCTTAGTGCTATTGCCCTTACAGACCATGATACAGTTGCAGGTGTAGCTGAATGCATGGAAGCAGGCCAAGCCTTAGGCATTGAGGTTATACCAGGCATTGAACTTTCTGCAGATTTTCATGGTAAGGAAGTCCACATTCTTGGTCTTAACTTAGATCTTACGAATCCTACACTTCATGCTACTCTAAAAAGTTTTGTAGAAGCTAGGGAAGCCCGTAATAAAAAGATGCTTCAAAAATTGCAAGAACTGGGCTTTGACATTACTAAGGCTGACCTTGGTAAACCTGAAGAATTAAGCATCATTGCTAGACCTCACTTTGCTCGTGCATTAATGAACAAAGGCTATGTTAAAACCCTTGATGAAGCCTTTGAAAAGTATATTACACCTGGTAAGCCTGCGTATGTTAAAAAGGCTGCACCTGACTATAAGGTATGTATTGATTTAATCCATGCAGTTGGTGGCAAGGCTATCTTAGCTCATCCTTATATTTATAAATTTACTAATCGCAATCCTTTCCCTCTTATTGAAGAGTTAGCTTACAATGGACTTGATGGTGTAGAAGTTATTTATCCAAAGCACTATGATCCTGAAGTACACAGACTTACACAATACTGCAAAGGCCATCATCTCATCATGACTGGTGGTAGTGATTTCCACGGTGATAACAAACCAGATATTCGAATAGGCTGTGGCTTTGGCCGTACTGAGGTACCTTATACCCTCTTAGAAGAACTTAAATAAATCATATAAAATCATAACCACCCGTCTAACGGGTGGTTTGCTCTAGCCCTATAAGGGCATGTTA
>OBXC01000957.1_pt1 | contig 16337 bp, 9 predicted proteins | sample 1538111 | NCBI WGS metagenome assembly OBXC01 (sample SAMEA2580137, study PRJEB22360) | human gut metagenome | biome: human gut; feature: human-associated habitat; material: faeces | place: Denmark | collected 2008/2010
GATTAATTAAGTCTTCTAATAAACTCTTATCTGGAATTAATCTTAGCTTCAAGAAAGCTGTGACTAATTCATTGTATGCATTGTTTACTTCTTCTTGCATTGCATTTTCATCGTTGTATACACTAGTTGCTGCTGTTAAGGCATCATTGAATGGTGTCCATGTAGCTTCTGTGTATTTAGCAGCTTCTAAATCACTTACTTTATCAATGAATGCTTTTAGAGCAGTTTTATCTCCTTTGAAGAATTCTAATTTTTGCATGATACTAGCAAGTCTGTCAAATGCTGCATCTACTTCATCTTGACTAGCAGTTGTATCATTATATACTTCATTAGCCTTATCTCTTGCTTGTTTGAATTCATTAACGACTACTGGTACAACATTAGCTAAATCTTCATCAGTAATTGCATTAGCTAAATCTAAGGCAATCTTTAAAGCTACTTTATCACTATCGACTACTTTATCTCCATATAAATGGAATTCATAAATTCTTGCATTATTTTCACTTGCATTACCTAATTTTTTAATTAATAATCTAAAATTATCACCTACAACTGGTGCATCTAAATTTGCATAATAAAGATTTTCTTGATTACCTGTTACATTATAAACATCTTTCCATTCACCATTTTCTTTAACTTGTAATTGGAAATCTCTGGTAATATAACTTACATTTTCTTTTCCAGCATTTAATAATTCTAAAGCATCTACACGATATTTTTGTGGTAATTTTACTTCTAGCCAGTAGTATCCATTATCATCATTACTATTTCGACAACTCCATTTTGTATTTGGATCAAAATCAATGGCTTTACTTGCATCTTCATTTGCATTAACAGCGTGATTTACAGATACTTCAATACCTGGTGTTTTCATGATACTTCCTGTAAACGTTGAATAATCCTTATCACCATATACTTCAAATTCATAAATTCTAGTTGTTCTAGCTTGATTTGCTTGAGTTGGATTTGTTACATACAAACGAACATAACGACCTTCAAACATAGGTAAAGTTCTTGATGTTGTTGAATCAGTATTTCCTACAACACTATCAATATCTAACCACTCATCTCCTGATTTTACTTGAAGTTTGAAATCTCTTGTATTATATGATGCCTGTTCCCCACCAACTTGAGCATGTTTTACAACCCATTTATTTAATTGATAAACATCTCCCAAATCTACTTCTAGCCAGAAATTAGGATTTGCTGATGATTCATTATCTTTACTACACCATTTAGTTTTAGTATTGCCATCAACAGCATATTTTCCATCTTCTTTTTCACTATGTTTACCACTAACTGTTACATTTTTATTTTTTGCTATATTTTCTGATGAATTTAATTTTTTACCAGTTAAACCACTACTATTTTCTACTTTTAATTTTAATGAATCTGAAACATTTCCAAAAATATCAACTGCAACTACAGTATAATAGAAAGTCCCTGCTTGTTTAGTTTCACAATAACTTAAATCATTTGTAGTCGTTAAAAAACTCACTTCATCAAAATCATAATTTTCTTTATCACTACGATATACTTGATATTCTTTAATCTTAATATTATCAATTGCTTCAGGCCAACTAAATTTAACTAAGCCAACATCAAGATATCTTTCATCTAATTTAACTTCTCCACTTAATATCGGTTTTTCAAAATCAGAAATATCTACTTTTATAATTGGCACATTTAATGATTTATTCCAAAATAATCTTCTGCTTCTACTTTAAAATATTTAACTTCATTTGATACATTAAATGTATAAGTGATATCTTTAGTTGAAGTAACTAATGTTTTATCATTTAATTCAAAGTTTTCTTGAGTTGAACTATAGATATTATATTGTTTAATTTGTGTATTATCAGTAGCCTTATTCCAATTTAATGCTAAAATACCTTCATTTAATTTTGAATCATCTAATGTTAGTTCAGTTACATTACTAGGATTTTCATTATCTACTTCTCTTGCCCAATCACTTGGTTGACTACCCATTACATATTCTAAAGTTCCACCTTCTTTAATTTGATTCCAAGTTAATTTAGAAGATGTTAATGGCTGTCCATTCCATGTTGCTGATTGCACATATATATTTTCATCACTAACATTAATTCCTTTAATAACAAAATCATTTCCTGATCCTAAATGGTAAGTAACTTCTGGTAAACGTGTTCCATGTAAGTAATAATTATTAGTTCCTGACATTGGAAAGAATCCACTCATCATAAACAAATACATAGAACTCATTGCACCATTATCTTCATCACCTGGATAACCAACATCAGTATATTTACTTAAATATGCATCAACCCACTTACTTGCTAAATCAGGACGTTGAACTTCATCGCTTGCTAAAGTCCAAATTGTTTGAAATGCTGGTTCATTTGCAAAATTAATATAGCCTTTTCCTAAAGCATAATCTAAACGATTAGCATATTCATATTTACCACCCATTTTTTCTACAAGAGTTGGTAAATCAAATGTAGGAGAATAACTACCTTCCCAAATTCCAGCTTCATAAAAATCATCACCATATCCTTGCCATTTCATTTCAGTACCATCATATCCTAAAAAATGACTTGGATCTACAGTTGCATAACTTCCATTAGCTGCTCTTTTATGAATAAACCCTTTATAACCATCTGATGATTCGAGATTTTCATCCCAATTGTTTAACCACTTCTTAGAAGATTGAATATATTTTTCATAATCTTCTTGATAACCTAAACCTTTTGCCATCATCGCTACAGCATAATCATTATAAGCAAAACCTACTGTTGCCGAACTTGGTCTCAAACGCCATGAATACTTATCACCATTAATAGCTTCGGTTTCACCAGTATTCCATCCTAATGTTGCATAATTTTTTGAACGATAATTTTCTGCTTCCCCTTTAACTATTTGGTAAGCTTCTTGCCAATCTACACCTTCAATTCCTTTTAAATATGCATCAGCAATAATATTTTCAATATCATTTCCACCTTGTCCACAAACATATTCTTTTCCTTGAATATAAGCATCTGATATTTTTCCATTTTCTTTATAACGTTTAATAAATGAATTAATATTTGCTGCTACCATTTCTGGACGAGTTAGTTGTAAAAATGGAAATACTGTTCGCCAAGAATCCCATAATGTATAATAATCATCCCATGTTCCATGATCTTCACTGCGGTCTCTTGGTTGGACATTAGTATGATATAAAGCAGTATAAAATTTACCTTTTGTTTCTTTATCAACTTCACTACCTAATTCTACTTTTCCAAGTACTTCATTCCACACATCTTTAGCTTCTTCTTTTTCTTTTTCAAAATCAAATCCACTTATTTCATTATTCAAAAATTCTTTTGCTTTATCTACATTTACAAAAGAAATTGCAATTTTAACATTAACTTCTTGATCACTTGAAGTATCAAATTTTACATAAGCACCAAAATGTTCCTTATTAGATGATTTTTCTAAACTTAAAACATTATTTTTTAAACCATTTTTATCCCATGTTCCAATCTCTGCGATATCTTGATCAAATTCTAAAGCAAAATACATATTCCAATTACTAGGATTCCAGTTTTTACTAAATGTACCTCCACCAGTAATCATTTTATTTTCTTTATCAATATTAACTGATCCAGATTTTAAAGCTACTTCTCCACCAATTTTCCTACTTACATCAATTAATAATGATGAATCCGCATTTTTTGGATAAGTGAAACGATAAATTGCTGAATGTTGATTAGGTGTTACTTCAGCTTTAATATCATATTTATCAAGCTTAACTGTATAATAATTTGCTTGTCCTTTTTCTTCACTTATACTTGAAGCATGATCTCGATCATTTGTTTTTATTTCACCAGTTTGCGGTGATAATAAGAAATTACCATATGATTTTTTCCCCCAGAACCTTGCGTATATAACTGACCAAAACCAACTACAGGATTTCCACGATGATATCCTCCGTTATCAGGTGGTGTTGTTTCAGGACTTGGATGAATAGAACCATTAGGTAATGATGGACCAGCTGATGTTGATCCTTCATCGACATTAGTTCCAAATAAAGTATTCGTATATTCAACATAATTTTCATCAGTTTCATATGTTGCATCAATGTTTACACTATTTATTGAAAATACTGACATAGTCATAAATGCTGATAACAAAACTGCAACAACTTTTTTTCCACTAATATTCATAATCTCATTTTTCCTTTCTCAAAATTAAAATCATTAATCGAAATATTATACATAATTTAAAATTTTATTAATTTCACCTCCTTAGATCATTAAGAAACTTATTTACATTTTAATTATAAATCCAATAAAAAATTTTTTCTATTTAGAACTTTTGTAATTATTTTTTCAAAAACTCCAAATAAATTAAAAAAGGTTACTGATATCTTTTTATCAGCAACCTAATTTATTAGTTATAAGAGGAAAGAAAACGATCTTAAATATTATTTAATATTAATCTTTTCTTTTTAATGCTGCATATCCAGCTACACTTAATAATGCAATTGTTGCAAACATTCCTGTTAAGCTTTCATCACCTGTTTTAACACTTGTAATATCACCATTAATTACAGGTGTTTTTACTGTGTTATCAGCTGTTACTGGTTGTAATCCCGCAAGAGCTTTTGCAAGAACATCTTTTGCATTATCTACTTCTTCTTGGATTGCATTTGGATTAGCAAATACTACTTTTGCTTCATCTAATGCTTTTGTTAATCTATCAAATGATGCTTTTGTATAGTTTGCCATGTTTAATTCTTCTGCTTGATTGATTAATTCTTCTAATAAGCTCTTATCCGGTATTAATCTTAAGTTCAAGAATGCTGTGACTAATTCACTGTAAGCTATATTTACTTCTTCTTGCATTGCATTTTCATCGTTATATACAGTATTTGCTTCATTTAATTCTGTTTCAAATGCTGTCCATGTAGCTTCTGTATATTTAGTTGCATCTAATTCACTTACTTTATCAATGAATGCTTTTAATGCTGTTTTATTTCCTTTTACAAAGTCTAACATATGCATAGCATTTGCAAGTCTGTCAAATACATTATTTACCTCTTCTTGAGTTGCATTTGTATCATTGTAAATAGCATTAGCTTCATCCCTAGCATCTTTAAATTCATTAGCAACTATTGGAACTACTTTTTCTAAATCTTTATCAGTGATTGCATTAGCTAAATCTAAGGCAATTTGTAAAGCTGTTTTATCAGTCAATACATTTCCTAATAAATGGAATTCATATACTCTAGCATTTGCAGAATCAGTATCATTTAATTTAGGAATTACTAAACGGAATTGATCAGCCATAACTGGTTCATCAAATGTAACTTTCACTTCATTTTCTTTAATATCTTTTAAAGTATATACATCTTTCCATTCAGCCCCATCTTTGATTTGTAAAGCGAATTCTTTTGTAAGATATGATGGATTTTCATTAGCAGCACCGATAAAAATCAAACCATTTACTACATATTTCTTATCAAAATCCATTTCCATCCAGATTTTCCATTATCTGCATATTGATAACGACAACTCCATTTTGTCTTCATATCAGCATCAATTGCCTTTTCTGGTCCTTCATTTTGATTTACTTGACCATTAGCAGATACTTTAAGTGATGGATCATTCATAATACTTCCCTTAAATTTATCTACAACTAACCCTGCAATTGCTTCATTAAGTTTATTTGTGGCAGTTTCCAGTTCTTCATCACTAGCACCTTCTTGATTAAGAATTGATTTAGCTTCTTTAATTGCTTCATTTAAATTATTTACACTTGCTGGTGTATAATTTGATAAATCAATTGCTTCAGCCTTATCTACAAGTGATTCAAGGTGTGCTTTCCATCCATCCCAGATAATTAATGTTTCAACATATGAATCACCTTGATTAAAGACAAATTCAAGTTTAGCACCTGAATCTACACCATCTTTTACAAGTGATGTTCCAAAAATTGTAATTTGGCTATTATTTTCTCCAAAAAATGCATAATCTTCATTTTCTACTGACTCTTTACCTTTAAATAATACTTTTTCTAATGTATTTCTATTATATTTGATATTAGCAACATAATCAGATGGATTAGAAACTTCAATTTTTTGTGAATAATCTTCAAATACTTCTAATTCTCTTACTGCAATTTTACCCCATGTAAAGTTTGCTTCTTTAATTCTAATTCTTAATCCTGTTATATCTTTAAGGGCTTCATCAAATTTAATATTTGCACTACAACGATTATCTCCACCACTTTCATTTTTCCATTCAGGTGTTCAATCTTCGTTAATAACTTTCCATTGATTTGATGAATCTTTTATTTCAATATCCATTTTTGTAGTATTTTGATTTCCTTTATAATTTGACCAAATTTTAAATGAAGTTACTCTATCTAATGGACTATCCCATTCCATTGTTAAATAGTATGGTATTTTAGCTAAATCTTCATTTGAATGAACATTTGCACTCGCATATCCAGTGTCATAATTTCCGTCAATCAATGAAATTGAAGGAACATTAATATCACCACCAGGTTGTACATAATCGGTTGCACTTACTTTTGCTTTATGTGCATAGTTTTTACCTGTTACTCTAGTTACTTCACTGTTTCCAAAGAATGGTGGTTTAGAATCATCTTCAGGACTTTGGGCATCTTTATCATATTGAATTGCTTCTTTATGATAATCACTTGCCCAATCAGATGGTGTATCAGCCATGTTGAATTCTACATTGCCACCAGATGTAATTTGATTATATGTAATAACTGGAATATCTAGTGCTTTACCATTTAATGTCGCATCTTGGATATAACAATTAGCATTTGTTTCGTTATCATCATTGTTATTTGCAGTGATAACAAATTGAGTATCTGTCTTTGGATTATTGATTGTAACTTTATCAAATATTGGACTTCCTATCATATATTCACCAGATGCTGGATTAACTGGATAGAATCCCATTGATGAAAATACATACCATGTTGACATTTGTCCACAGTCATCATTTCCTAATTGTCCACTTGTATCATCAAAATAGCTTTCTAATAAAGTTTGTCTTGCATATTTTTGTGTTAAATCAGGACGTCCGCTAAAATCAAACATGTAAGCATAATTATGACATGGTTCGTTTTGATGTTCAATCCATTTACTACCACCTAAACCACCAAATGCTTTTTCAAGTTCATTATTATAGAAATCTACACCTTGATGTTCAGTCATATATTCTAATAATCCTTGTGGATCATGTGGAGCAAACCAAGTGTATTTTCTTCTATCTCCTTCAGTAAATTGTTCTCCTCTTGTTGACCAATTACCTTCAATATCACGACCCATTGCATATCCAGTTGCTGGATTAATCGCATTTTTATAATTCATACTTCTATTTAAGAAATATTTTGCCTCTGCATCTTTTCCAACTGCTTTAGCTACTTGAGCTACACACCAGTCATCATAAGAAAATTCAATTGTTCTAGAAACATTTTCATTAACATAACCATTTGGTATATAACCTAGTGCTTTATATGCAGATAATCCTGCACGAGCTCCATATGGCACATTTGTGGCTCTATCGCCCCATTTATAAATAGTTCCATCTCCAACTTGTGGAACCATTGCATCTTTTAATACTGCATCATATGCCAAATTATAGTCAAAGCCATCAAATCCTTTATTAATTGCTTCAGCTACAATTGAATCAGCATGTGTACCAATCATAATATTTGTATATCCTGGATTTGGCCATTTTGGCATGTAGCCACCTTCTTGATAATTTTGTAATAATGATTGTACCATCTCATCAATCTTATCTGGAGCTACAATTGTCAATAAGCTGTTTTGTGCTCTAAATGTATCCCATAATGAAAAATCAGTATATGATTTACCTTCATGATATTGATCATCATAAGGGCTAAAATAAATATTTTTTCCGTCTGCTACTTCATAAAAAATTCTTGGATATAATAAAGCATGATACATTGCTGTATAGAAAATATGATTTTCTGATTCTGTTGCACCTTCAATTTGAATTGCATTCAAACGATCATTCCATACATTCTTTGTTTCTTCTTTAACTTCGTTAAAATCTTTATCACCAATTTCTTGTTCAATATTTGCCCTAGCTTGATCAACACTTACAAATGATGTTCCAATTCTTACTTCAACTGTTTCATCTTGTTTTGTATTGAAGCTTAAATATGCACCTGATTTTTGTCCATCAGCTGATATAGTATTATTTTGGATTTCATAATTTTTATAAACCCCTGTATTATTTGGATCTTTTGTAAATTGGATAACAAAATATCCTTTAAGATTTTTAGGTGGTTTATTATTTAGATGAGAACTCATATTATCATTATTCCATCCAGTAATTTCGCCTTTTTTTCATCAATTTCGATATGACCGTTTCCGCGTCCTCTTGCAGATTCAACAAATATTTTCGCTTCCTCACTATTAGGATAAGTAAAACGATAAATTGCACAACGCTTAGTAGCAGTCATTTCAGAAGTAATTGGTTTTCCTTCTTCCTTACCGGCTGTTACTTTATAATAATAAGGTGTTGATGTTTCATCATCATGTGAAAAACTCAACGCTCTACTATTTTGATCTGGCTTAACATCACCAATTTGTGGCATTACATTAACATATCCATAATCCCCCATCCAAATTGCTGGTTGATGTGTGGCGAAGAAACCTTTAAATTTGGTATCTTTGTATTCATAAGAAATATCACCAATACGGTTTTCTCTTGTCTGTGGTGTAAAATTAGTCATTCAAAAAGGTACACTTACAAGTGGTGCAGTTCCTGACCATTCACTATCACCTTTAAAGTTGTTTGTACCAATTAAAGGATTAACATGTTGTACTAAATCTTTAGTTTCATAATTATTTGTTCTAATTTCATAATTTGTACTTTCTTTTGCAAATATAGCTGATGCACTACCTAAGATATTAGTAAGTGCTACCATACCTGTAAGCAAGAAAGATATGCTTCTTTTCCCTTTCATATTTGCCTCCTTTACTTATAATCTTAATTTACAATTCTTAAATACCACCTCCACATATCTTTAATTCAAGTATAATATCAGTTGTATTTTTTAATAATTTACAACTTTTGTAATTAAGTTTTCCAAATTTCTATCTAAAATTAATGTAAAATAATATTACATTAATTTTATCCCATTAAAAAAAGCCCAATTGGGCATTTTCAAAATATTCATATTATTTCTTTTAAGATTTAATTCTAAACAGCCTTTTCAATCCTCTTGCTATTACCTGAAAAAAACTTAGCGACTTCACTAGCCTGTTTGATTCTATATACTTGTTTACTGCTCTTAATGTCGCTTTATTGTTTCTTGTCGAAAAAGTAAATCTCCCATTTTGTTTGGTCACTATTGCAAAGCGGGGTATCCATTTCCCCTTGAAATTTACCGATGCCATTACATAATCTATTTCTTCCCATGGTATCTGAATATAGTCCTTCAGATTCTTTTCATTATAGAATTCAAAGGCCTTGTCTCCAATCATTACTTTTCCGTAATTTGCCATTCCCAGATATGATGTCGCTGCTACTGTATAGTCCACTTTCCTGTTTAATGACTGTACCATCTTTCTTCTCCTCTTTCTCCGTGCAAAAAGCTCGGGATCCCCGAGCTTTCTTTTTACATAATTCCAATTAAATGTGCTCCAATCCCTACTGCGAATAATGCTATGATTATTACGATTGGTGACACTTTTTTCTTTAATAACCAGCAGCATAGCAATGTTAACAGTAACGCTGCAAGCCCTGGAATCAATTGATCCAAGTTTTGTTGTAATGTTGTTACTTTTACTTGATCTAGCGCTGATGCTCCAAGTTGACTGTATGTTGCCAATGCTGACTTGATTCCTTCTGCTCCTGATGGCAGATTTGCCCAGTCAATGAATGCTCCTGCTGATTGTGTTACTTCTGATACTGTTGGTGTAAATGAGATACTTACCCAGCGTTGTACCAGTGATCCAATTATGAACATCCCTAATAATGATGCCCCTTGCGTAATTTTTCCTAATAGCCCGCCTGATAGGTCTTTTGCTATTGATGTTCCTACTTTGTATCCGAATTCTTGTGTATACCAGATAAATGCGATTCTGATTATGTTCCATACAAAGAAGAATAGCAATGGTCCTACAATATTTCCACTTAATGCTAGTGATGCTCCCAAGGCTCCTAAAATTGGTCTTAATGTAAACCAGAAAACTGGATCTCCTACTCCGGCTAATGGTCCCATCATTCCTACCTTAACCCCTTGGATTGCCTGATCATTGATTTCTGCTCCGTTCGCTCTTTCTTCTTCCAATGCTAATGTTACACCCATTACTGGTGCTGATACATATGGATGTGTATTATAGAACTCCATATGTCTTTTTAGTGCTTCAATTTGATCATTTTTATTTGGATATAATCTCTTGATGGCTGGTATTATTGAATAACACCATCCTCCGTTTTGCATACGTTCATAGTTCCATGAACCTTGAAGGAACTGATGACGCCACGCAACAGACATACGGTCTTTTTTTGTTAATTTATATTTTTCTGCCATGTTTCTTTTTCTCCCTTCAAGATTAATAATCGTTTAAGATATCTCCTAATGGATCTCCAGAACCTCCAGTTCCGTTTCCTCCATTAGATCCGCCATTTTCTTTCAATCCTAAATAGATAAGTGCTAATGCGATTCCAATTGCTCCAAGTGCAATTAATGTTAATTCTCCGATTGCTGCTAGTACAAAACCTAGTGCAAAGAATGGCCATGTTTCTTTTGTTGACATCATGTTGATTACCATTGCATAACCTACTGCTGCTACCATTCCTCCACCGATTGTCATACCTTCTGCTAGCCATGCTGGCATTTGATTTAATGCTCCTGTTACTACTGAAGCTGGTACAAAGCAAAGTGCAGCTGCTGGAATTGCAATTCTGATCCCCTGTAATAAGATTGCAAGAATTTGCCACATTTCCAATGATTTTATATTTCCTTTTTCTGCTGCTGCATCCATGAAGTGTACCATTGGAATTGCAAGTGTACGACAGATCATTGTTAAGAATAATCCTGCTACTGAAAGTGGAATTGCTACTGCGATTGATGTTGAAATAGCTGTTTGTACATCAGCGCTTCCACCTTCTAATCCTAATACCATGATGATTGCTGATGCCACTGATGCAAGTGCAGCATCTGGTGCAATTGCAGCACCTACGTTTGCCCATCCAAGTGCAATCATCTGTAGCGAACCACCTAGAATGATTCCTTCTGTTGCATGCCCGCTTACGATACCTATCAAGGTACATGCTACTAGTGGTTGATGGAACTGGAATTCATCAAGAATCCCTTCCATACCTGCTAGCAGGGCAACTATAATAATTAAAATTACTGTTACGATTGACATTATAATTTCCTCCTAAGCATTTCCTAATTCGGCTTTTGCCTTTTTAAGAAGATTGTCGATATTTTCTTTTGAATCAGCTGGCACCTTACGAATATCAAACTTGATTCCTTTTGATTTTATTTTCTCAATTGTTTTTACATCATCTTTATCCATTGCGATTGCTTTATTTACAACCACTTTTCCAATTGAATGTGCCATTGATCCAATATTCAATTCTTTAATTTCTACTCCACCTTCAATTGCTTTCAACGCATCCTGTGGTGTTTCAAATAACAACATCGCTTTTGTGTTTCCAAATCTTGGATCTTTTGCTACCTGAATCATCTTTTCTACCGGTACTACATTAGCCTTTACTCCCGGTGGAGCTGCCTGTTCAATCATTTTCTTACGTAAATCATCACGGGCTACTGAATCTGATACTACAATGATTCGATTTGGATTTGTTGTTTTAGTCCATGTTGTTGCTACCTGTCCATGAAGCAGACGTGTATCAACACGTGCAAGTACGTATTTGATTTTTCCATCTCCAATTACAGTTCCTTCTGGAATTGCTCCCTGAACTGGGGCTTTTGTGGCTGCTGGTGCTGCTTTTACTGGTTCCAGCTTTTCAGGTTTTACTTTTACACCTTCTCTTGCAACTTCTACAATATGTTTTGCAATTTCATGTGCAGTTTGCATAGATAGACGAGAAGCATAAGCCTCAATCAACATCGGTAAGTTTAAACCAGTTACAATTGCCCATGTATCCTCATGTCCATCAATAAGTCCGTTAGACTGATTAAAAGGTGTTCCTCCCCATAAATCAACTAAAAATAAGACCTGTTCCTGATTTTCGAATGTAGCAATTGCTTCTTCTATCTTTGCCTTTAAATCATCTGGTCCTTCGCTAGGCTGTAATGTTACAGCTTTTACATCCTGCTGTTCTCCAAAGATCATTGATCCGGATTGTAGGATTCCGTTTGCGAATTCTCCATGACTAGCAAGAATAATTCCTACCATCTTTTTCTCCTCCCTTTTAGTATGAATTTTTATTAATTTCATAAAACGATGTAACTTAATATTAATGAGAAAACTCTCAAACAATTAAAAAGACATTAACTGTACTCAAAAATATACAAAGTCTACTAGACTCAATATATAATTTTGTATAGTTAATGCCTGCTTGACCAGTTACACACTTTTTACATTTATAATTATACCATTTAATATCAATTATGTCTACTAATTATGTTGATTTTTTTATTATATCATAAAATAATGTTATTATTTAACTAAAAAAGTTAATATATTCTTCATATTATAAAAATGTAAACTTGTTATTTTTTAACAGAATTTTATAATCGAAATCTGTTAATAATGCAAATCGTGAAGTATTTAAATACAATAAGTAATTAGAACATCACATAACAGAGAATGTAATACTTAAAAATTTATTTAAATCTTTGTACTTAGCTTAGAATAAAATAACAAGTAAATAAAATGTCCCATATGGTAATTGGAAAGTTATATATCATTGGAAATAGACTTTACACAAAATAATTTACAGGCGGAGGTGCGGACAATTTCTTGAACCTTTTTATTTCAATTAAGATCCAGTAATTGTCTGGGCTCTTTCGGACTTAGATAATTTAACGATTTCTTTATTCTTTTAGTATTCTACCATACAATATACTCGTTTATAAGAAATATAAATTCTTCTATACTAATATCATTTCATTTTTCATTCTTCCAAAGAACCCTTCGCATGCTGAGTTATCTGGCGAACAGCCTTTTCTGGACATACTTCTTTGAAATCCATACCTATTCATTCTATTGATCCATTCCGGCCATCGATAATGCGCTCCACGGTCACTGTGTATGATGGGCTTTTCTCCGTTTTTCAGTGTTTTATGGTATTCATCTAACATACTGTTGACGAGTTCTGCATTTGGATTTGTACTGATTTTCCATGCAGTCACCATCCCATCAAAACAATCTATGATTGGTGAAAGATATACCTTTCCAGCCGGTATCGAAAATTCAGTAATATCTGTCAACATTTTCTGATTAGGTTTGTCAGAATGGAAATTCCTGTTAATAAGATTTTCAGCTGCTTTCGAAATTTCTCCTATATAGGAACTGTATTTCTTGGTCTTTTTGATTTTAACTACCAAATGATTTTCTTTCATAATCCTTCTAACAATTTTTTCGGATATAATGATATTTTGTTTTTTCAGCAAGGCATGGATCCTTCGATAGCCATATCTGCTATCATTTTTATGAAATAAATGCATAATTTCATTAGTTCTCACTTCGTATTTTCCTTTTGAATAGATAATCTTATGCTGATAGCAATAACTACTTTTTGAAATATCCATCCTTTTCAAAAGCAATGACAATGAATATTGGTACTATGTCAAGAAAAAGTACCATTTTATCTCTTCTCCTTCTTAAAAGCAACGACGAATGATTGATAATTTTAATTCTAGTGATGGATGTCTTTTATGCTCTGGTGTATCTCAATAATCAACATGGTTCAGTTTCTTAATTTCAATATTTCTATTTTTAATCCATGTATACATATTTTATCTAGTAGGATACCTTAGTTTATTGATTACTTTAGCCATTGAACCAGTTTGATCATATACTGAAAGTGCAAGTTGTTTTTCTTATTTTGTATATGACATAAATTTTCTTCCAATACGTTATTTCTGACCCAAGAAATTATCCGCATCTCCCTCTTTTAAAAGCGATAGGTATTTTAAAAAGGAATATTGATCATAATCAATATTCCCTTTACATTTTAGAGAAATTTTCACTAAAGCACTTAATTATTAAAAGCATCCTTTACGTTAATTACATGAATCTTCTTTTTTTCTAAGAACTTTAGCTCCTACAATACTTAATAACGCAAGCCCTGCTAATGTTCCTAACATATTAACATCATCACCTGTTTTTACACTTGTAGTATCACCATTATTTACTGGTGTTTTTACTGTATTGTCTACATTTGATGGTGTACTTGGATTTGCTTGTAATCCGGCTATTGCTTTTTCTAATGTTGCTTTTGCATTGTCTACTTCTTCTTGTGTTGCATTTGGATTTTCATATACTGCTTTTGCTGTTAATAAAGCATTTTCTACTACAGCATATGATGCTTTTGTATAGTTTACTCCGTTTAATCCTTCTGCCTTATTGATTAATTCTTCTAATAAATCTTTATTTGGAATTAATCTTAAGTTCAAGAAGGCTGTTACTAAATCATTGTATACTGTATTTACTTCTTCTTGCATTGCATTTACATCTTCATATACACTTGTTGCTGCTTTTAAGGCATCATTAAATGGTGTCCATGTAGCTTCTGTATATTTAGCAGCTTCTAATCCGCTAACTTTATCGATAAATGCTTTTAATGCTGTTTTATCGCCTTGTTTAAAGTCTAACATATGCATAGCGTTAGCAAGCCTATCAAATGCGTTATTTACTTCTTCTTGAGTAGCACTAACATTATTATATACTGCATTAGCTTCATCTCTTGCCATTTTGAATTCATCAACTACTGCTTGTACAACATTAGCTAAATCTTCATCAGTAATTGCATTAGCTAGATCTACTGCAATTTTTAATGCTGTTTTGTCTACAACTTCTCCACTCACTTTATTTTGTTTTGCAAGCCATTGCCATGCATTTACTCCATTTTCATCATAGCATTCGTTGTTATCAAAGTATACCCATGACCAGTGTCCATCATATGTATATGGTGTTCCATCTGCATTTGTAAATCTTCCTGTTGTGTCATGTACATCTTCAAATGCTGATACATGAATATTTTTTGCTCCTGCTTCTATTAATCTTGCTACTGTTGCTTCTGTACATAATTCTGGATTTACTGTTCTATCTGTTTTTGCATATGTAAACCAGATTGGCATATCTTTGATTGATTCTATTTGTTCATCGCTTATATATTGATCTTGGAATGCTTCACAAATTGGATATGCTGCCGCAAAATAATCTGGATGTTTTAAAATCATTTCCATTGTCATATATCCACCGTTTGAACATCCTCCGATGATTATACGATTTGTATCGATATCTTCATTTGATTTTACATATGTTTCTATCAATTCAAATAGGCTTTCTGCATAGCATGATCCCTTGTCTCCATTTTGATAAGCCCCTGTACCATCATCCATCCACATTGTTGGTGATTGTGGTGCTAATACATATGCTCCTTTAAATAATTCTTGGAATTCTTCTCCTGCTAATGCTGTTACTTCATTTCCAAGTAAATCGATTGTTGGATCTACTCCACCTTCTCCTGCTCCATGTAACCAGATTACTAATGCATTTTTCTGATTATCTTCTGCCGGTAAGTATTCTGCATATGAATATGTTGTTCCATCTGTTGCAGTATATGTTTTTGTTGTATCAAAATCATCTAACTGTGGACAGATTCTTTCAGCTGGGTCTGATACATTGATGTCTGCTTCAATTGCTAATGCGTTAACTGTTTCTTCTCCAGCTGTCAATGTCATGCCATCTACTAATGATACATTTAATTTATATGTTTCGCACCATACATTTCTTCCACTCATGAAATTATAGAAGAATGGTGATCCTTCACTTGGTGAAACATACATTTCAATTGTAATATAGTTTGAACTACTTTCAACCTTATTACCATTAGCATCAGATGTATATGCATCTGTCACTGTTCTAGCTACTGGTTGATTTGTATAAGATTGTTTTTCTTCTACTACATTGAATTTTTCTTTACTGACTGAGCTACTGTCAATCGCTTTATCTAATTCGATTACTGTTTTTGTTACTGCTGGTCCCCAGTCATCACCAACAATATACGCTTTTTGTGTTCCACTTGCATAATTTAATTGTACTTTATTTTGTTTTGCAAGCCATTGCCATGCATTTACTCCATTTTCATCATAGC
>OBXC01000958.1_pt1 | contig 16318 bp, 15 predicted proteins | sample 1538111 | NCBI WGS metagenome assembly OBXC01 (sample SAMEA2580137, study PRJEB22360) | human gut metagenome | biome: human gut; feature: human-associated habitat; material: faeces | place: Denmark | collected 2008/2010
TCGGCCCCCGTGATGGAGTCCCCCTCCGCCTCCCCGGAGGCGTCCCCGTCCCCCGTCCTGCCCACCGACAGCCCGGCGGCCCTCCCCGAGACCACGCCCCCCGCGGAGGAGACTCCCTCCCAGGCTCCCTCCGCCGCACCCAGCGCCAAACCCTCCGCCCCGGTCGCCACCCCCAAGCCCACGCAGAAGCCGACTTCCACGCCTACCCCTGAGCCGGTGGAGCCGGAGCCCCAGGTGGACGCGGTGCAGTCCACCTGGAATGACATCTCCAAGCTGGACATTCCCTCCCTAACCGACCTGGACGATGCCACTCTGACCGCCCTGTACGGCATTGATCCCGCTGATCTGGACAGCTATCTCTGCAAGATGCCCATGGTCAATGTGCAGGCCACCGAGTTCTTTATCGCCAAGGTGAAGGACGGCAAGATGGATACCGTGAAGGCCGCCGTGGAGAAACGGCAGGATGATCTGGAGGCCCAGTGGTCCCAGTACCTGCCTGAGCAGTTGGAGCTGGTACAGAACTATAAGCTGGTGACCAACGGCAACTACATCCTCTTCGCCGTCAGTGAGTACGCCGACCAGGCGGTAACCGCATTTAACACCTATACAAAGTAATTTTTTGCGGGTATAATAAGGGCGCCCGGCAGGGCAACCTGCCGGGCTTTTTCTGAAGTTCACAAGAGAGTTGGTGGTTCGTTGGTCTTTTCCAGCCTGTATTTCCTGTTTTTATATCTCCCCATTGTATTATTTCTGTACTATATTACGCCTTTGAAATGGCGGAATCTGTTGCTGTTGCTGGTCAACCTGGTGTTCTACGCCTGGGGAGAGCCGGTCTATATCCTTATCATGTTCCTCTCCATCGGCATCGACTACACCCACGGAATGCTGGTGGAGAAGTACAAGCGCAGGGGCAACGACCGGGGGGCCCGGTGGGCGGTGGCCTCGTCGGTCATCTTCAATCTGGCTCTGCTGTTCTTTTTCAAGTACTGGGACTTCGTTGCCGGCAGCCTCCAAGCCATCGGTTTTTCCTTCATGCCGAAGCTAGGCCTGAGCCTGCCCATCGGCATCTCCTTCTACACCTTCCAGACCATGAGCTACACCATCGACGTGTACCGGGACGACGCCAAGGTGCAGCGCAGCCTCGTCAACTTCGGCACCTTCGTCACACTCTTCCCCCAGCTCATCGCCGGTCCCATCATCAAATACAAAGATCTGGGCGACCAGATCGACCACCGCACCCACTCCCCCGAGCAGTTTGCCTCCGGCGTGCAGATCTTCGTGGTGGGCCTGGCGAAAAAGGTCCTGCTGGCCAACAACATCGGCAAGCTGTGGGATACCATTCTGGCCCTCCCCGCCGGGGAGCTCACCACTGCTGGGGCATGGCTGGGCGTGGCCGCTTTCGCTTTCCAGCTCTACTTCGACTTCTCCGGCTACTCCGACATGGCTGTGGGCCTGGGCCGGATGCTGGGCTTCGAGTTCATGCGCAACTTCAACTACCCCTATATCGCCAAGTCGGTCACCGAGTTCTGGCGGCGGTGGCACATCTCCCTCGGCACCTGGTTCCGGGAGTACCTCTATATCCCCCTGGGGGGCAACCGGGTGAGCAAGCCCCGGCTGTTTTTCAACCTTCTGGTGGTGTGGGCGGCCACCGGCATCTGGCACGGGGCGAGCTGGAACTTCCTCATCTGGGGACTCTACTTCGCCGTCCTGCTGATTTTGGAAAAGGCTTTCCTGGGCAAGCTCCTCCAGAAACTTCCCGCCGCCCTCCAGCACCTATACACCCTGTTTCTGGTACTGGTGAGCTGGGCCATCTTCGCCGTGGAGGACTTCGGCCATATGGGAGCCTACCTCAAGGCCATGTTCGGCCTGGGCGGCGGCCTGACAAACGACAACGTATCGTATTATTTTTTCTCTTTTCTCCCCATGCTTATCATCGCCGCTGTGGCCTCCACCCCGCTGGCCGCCAAGCTGTGGAAGCGCCTGCCCGAAAAGCCCAGGCTGGCGCTCCTCCCCATTCTGCTGCTGGCAGGGCTGGTCTTCTCCACCGCCTACCTGGTGGACGCCACCTACAACCCCTTCCTCTACTTCCGATTCTGACTCAGGAGGCAAGCCATGACAAAGAAATACTGCATCTTCCTCTCCGCCCTGTTCTGCGCCTTTCTCGGGGTGTTCCTGGTGGCCAATGCCGTCTCGCCCGACCGCACCTTCTCCCAGATGGAGAACCGCAACCTGGAGCAGCTCCCCGTCCCCAGTGTCAAAACCCTGCTGAACGGGCAGTTTATGAAGGACTTCGAAACCTACACCACCGATCAGTTTGTGGGGCGGGACGGCTGGATCGCCCTCAAGTCCACCACCGAGCGTGTCCTGGGCAAGAAAGAGAACAACAATGTCTATTTTGCCGCAGGTGACACCCTGATCTCCCGCTTCGACGAGCCAGACGGGGAAAAGGTGACGAATAATCTGGATTATGTGAACAACTTTGTGGAAAATGTGGATATCCCTGTGACCTTCTCCCTGATCCCCACCCAAGCCTGCATCTGGGCCGACCGGCTGCCCGCCGGAGCCCCCAACGCCAGCCAGACCGCCATTCTGGAGCAGGCCAAGGCTTCCGTGCCCGGTGCGTCCTGGGCCGACCTCTACACCCCCCTGTGGGAGCACAAGGGCGAGGACATCTTCTACCGCACCGACCACCACTGGACCAGCCTGGGGGCTTACTACGGCTATACCGGACTGGCCACCGCCCTGGGCTACACCCCCGTACCCCTGAACGACTACACCGAGACCGTCCGCTCCACCGAGTTCTACGGCACCGTGTTCTCCTCCTCCGGCGTGCGGTGGGTGCGCCCGGACACCATCTCTACCTACGTGCCCGACGACGGCATCACCGTGGCGAGTCACACCTACGACAACAAGGGCAACCCGGTGGAGGAACCCCGGCAGCTCTACGACACCTCCTTCCTCTCCGTCAAGGACAAGTACTCCATGTTCCTGGGCGGCAACCAGCCTTTGGGCGTCGTAAAGAACGCCAACAATCCCGACGGCCCCAGGCTGCTGATAATCCGGGACTCCTACGCCGACTCCCTGGTGCCCTTCCTCACCCCCCACTTCTCTGAGATCCACCTGCTGGATCTGCGCTACTACAAGCTCTCCATCGCCGACTATATCGCCCAGAACGGCATCGACCAGGCTCTGGTGCTCTACAGCGTGCCCAACTTCGTCACCGACAGCAACCTGCTCTGGATTGCGAAATAAGCCGCAAAAAATCCCCCGCTCTCTAAGGAGCGGGGGATTTTTGATCAGCTCTGCGGATTTCAGTCGCGCTGGGAGTGGCGGTTCATGGAGTGGTTCAGCTTGCCGATCACCAGCAGGACTACTACCATACACACAATGGCAATGGCCAGATTGATAACCACATTCTGAATAAAGGATGCCAGAATGTAGTTTGCGAAGCACACGGCGGCCACCGTCATGGCGTAGGGCAGCTGAGTCGCCACGTGGTTGAGGTGGTAGCATTGGGCGCCGGAGGACGCCATGATCGTGGTGTCGGAGATGGGAGAGCAGTGGTCGCCCATAACCGCGCCGCCCAGGGTGGCCGCGATGGCGATCATCAGCATATCGTTGCCGTTGATCAGTTCCGAGGTCAGATCGGCAGCGGGAATGCCGCCGGAGAACACTGGGATGACGATGGGCAGCAGGATGGTGAAGGTGCCCCAGGAGGTGCCGGTAGCGAAACCCAGGAACGCGGCGATCAGGAACACCACGGCGGGCAGGAAGTTCTTCAGGCCGGGGCCGAACTTGGACACCAGGTCCGCCACAAACTCGGGGGCGCCGAGGGCCTTAGTCACATCGCCGATGGTCCAGGCCAGGCACAGGATCAGGATGGCGGGCACCATCTGCTTGAAGCCGTTGGGCAGGCAGTCCATCAGCTCAGTGAAGCTCATGGCCCGGCGCACCATGAAGAAGAGCATGGTAAAGATCAGGGCAACCAGGGATCCGAGAGGCAGGGCGTCAAAGGCGGAGGTATTGGCGAAGGCGGTAATGAGGTCGGTGCCGCCGTTCTGGTAGCCCACATAGACCATGGAGCCCACGCAGCACCCCACCAGCACAAGCACCGGCAGTACCAGGTCAATGACCTTGCCATTGGGATTGAACTTCATCTCTTCCACGCCGGCAAAGGGGCGTTCGGGCGTGGTGTAGAGGTCACCCTTGGCGGCGTTGTTCTCATGCTTGCGCATGGGACCGTAGTCGATATTCAGGCAGGTCATCACAACGATGAACACCAGGGTCAGAATGGCGTAATAGTTGTAGGGGATGGCTTTCAGGAAGATCTGGAAGCCCACCTCCTCGTTGCCGATGATACCGGTGACAGCCGCCGCCCAGGAGGAGACGGGCATCATAATGCACACAGGGGCCGCGGTGGCGTCGCACATATAGGACAGCTTGGCGCGGGAGATGTGGTGGCCGTCGGTGACGGGCCGCATCACATTACCGGTGGTCAGGTTATTGAAGTAGTCGTCCACGCCCAGCACGATGGCCAGGATGAAGGTGGACCACAGGGCGCCGGACTTGGTCTTGATATGGCTCACAGCCCAGTCGCCATAGGCCTTGGAGCCGCCGGCCCGGATCATCAGGGCTACCATGGTGCCCAGAATGACCAGGAACATCAGAATGCCCATGTTGCCGCCGGCATTGGATGTCAGGCGGGAGACAAAATCCTGGAACGCATCAATGGGGCTGCCGTTGGTATACAGGAAGCAGCCCACGATAATGCCCAGGAACAAAGACGAATACACTTCCTTGGTGATCAAAGCCAGGACGATGGCCGCCACCGGCGGGAGCAAGGATGCGACGGTGCCCCAGACAAAGCTGGTATGCTCCACGTCGCCCTCGGCAAATGCTGCTGTCATCAGGACACATACAAGTGCGAAAATGACCAGCAGGAATTGGCCGAACCGTTTCATACGTGGTGAATTCATAATGGCCCTCCTATGAAATTGTGAATCCTAAAAGCTCCCCAACCCAAGGACTCGAGGGCTATCATACAAGATTGTTAACAGTTTGACAATAGATTTTTGCAAATCTTAACACACTTTGTCAATATCCGACAGAATAATCGCTAAATTTTTGTAAAAAAAGTCATGTGCTGCGCAAAAAACCCCCCGCTCCAAGAGCGGGGGGTTTTTTATGTAAGAGTTAATCGCGCTGAGAGTGGGCGTTCATGGAGTGGTTGACCTTGCCGATCACCAGCATGACAAGCACCATAGAGACAATGGCGATGGGCAGGCAGATGAAGGGAACCTGGATAAACGCGGTGATGATATAGTTGACGAAGGCCACAACCGCGACGGTCACAGCGTAGGGCAACTGAGTGGCCACGTGGTTCAGGTGGTAGCACTGAGCGCCAGAGGACGCCATGATCGTGGTGTCGGAGATGGGAGAGCAGTGGTCGCCCATAACCGCGCCGCCCAAAGTGGCAGCGATGGAGATCATCAGCAGGTTGTTGTTCAGGTCACCCACGGTCAGATCCACAGCAGGAGTACCGCCGGAGAACACCGGGATGACGATGGGCAGCAGGATGGAGAAGGTGCCCCAGGAGGTACCGGTGGCGAAACCCAGGAACGCGGCGATGATGAACACTACGGCGGGCAGCAGGGCATACAGGCTGCCGCTGAGGTTCTCCACGATGCCGGCCACGAACTCGGGGGCGCCGAGGCCCTTGGTCACGTCGCCGATAGTCCAGGCCAGGCACAGGATCAGGATGGCGGGCACCATCTGCTTGAAGCCCTCGGGCAGGCAGTCCATCAGTTCGGTGAACTTCATGGAGCGGCGCACCATGAAATAAATCATGTTGATGATCAGGGCGATCAGAGAGCCCAGAGGCAGGGCATCAAAGGCGGAGGTGTTGGCAAAGGCGGTGATGAGGTCATGGCCTCCGTTCTGGAAGCCCACATAGATCATCGAGGACACGCAGCCGATGATCAGGATGATAACAGGAATGACCAGGTCGATGACCTTGCCGTTGGGGTTGAATTTCATCTCCTTGGCATCGGCGAAGGGACGCTCAGGCGTGGTATAGAGGTCACCCTTGGCGGCGTTGAGCTCGTGGGTACGCATGGGGCCGTAGTCGATGTTGAGGCAGGTCATCACAATGATGAACACCAGGGTCAGGATGGCGTAGTAGTTGAAGGGGATGGCCCGCAGGAAGATCTGGAAGCCGACCTCCTCATTGCCGATTACGCCGGTAACGGCCGCCGCCCAGGAGGAGACGGGCATCATGATACAAACAGGCGCCGCAGTGGCGTCGCACATGTAGGACAGCTTGGCGCGGGAGATGTGGTGGCCGTCGGCCACAGGGCGCATCACGTTGCCGGTGGTCAGGTTGTTGAAGTAGTCATCCACGCCCAGCACAATCGCCAGGATGAAGGTGGACCACAGGGCGCCGGATTTGGTCTTGATGTGGGACACAGCCCAGTCGCCGTAGGCCTTGGAGCCGCCGGCCCGGATCATCAGGGCCACCATGGTGCCCAGGATGACCAGGAACATCAGGATACCCATGTTGCCGCCGGCATTGGAGCACAGGTGGCTGACAAAGAACTGGAACGCGTCGATGGGATTGCCGTTGACCTGCAGGAAGCAGCCAACCAGGATACCCAGGAACAGCGACGAGTAGACTTCCTTGGTGATCAGCGCCAGGCCGATGGCCACGACGGGCGGCAGCAGGGACGCGATGGTACCGTGAACCGCGCTGACAACCTCAGCGTCACCTTCTGCGAATGCGGCTGTGGTAAGAACACATGCAAGGGCGAATACGACGAGCAAGAGTTTCCCAAAGCGTCTCATGCGTGGTGAGTTCATAATAACCCTCCCTTATTTAATGCGAATCCTAAAAGCCTCCCCAACCCTAGGATTCGTACCTTATGATACACCATCATTCACAATTTGGCAATACTTTTTCGTCAAATTTAATATATACCATCACACTTTAGTAAGTCAAATTTCACATATTAAGCAAAAAGTTCTCAGCTTCCAGTGATTCCCTCACTCTGCGGAACGTTTTCTCATCGGGGCAGCGGACCGTGTGCAGGTGGATTCCGCCGGTCAATGCTGAGAGCGGACGGGCTCCGTGCTCCTCCACCCGCCGGACGAACTCAGCCACGTCGTACCGGGAGCGCACCCCCAGCAGTCCGGTGAGCTGGCCGTAAACCGGGTGCTCCACGATTACGTCCACCACCTCGCCCCCGGCGTCCACGATGGCGTTGAGCTCCCGCTCCATCTCCTCCGGAGCGTGAACACAGGCCACGGTGCGCTCCACGCCGCCTCCCCGTCCGCCCAGGAGATACCCCCGGGGCGTGGCCAGGATATCCGTCCCTCCGGCCCGGAGCAGGGCCACATCGCCCACGATGATCTGCCGGCTGACGGAGAAGCGCTCGGCCAAGGCGGCGGCGCTCACCGGCCCCACGGCCTCCTCCAGCGCCTGGGCCACGGCCTGCCGCCTGGCCTGCGCGGCTGACATTGACATGTGACAATTCCCCCTTTCTTCTCCCAGTATACCAGTTCCCGCTCCATCTGTAAATCATCTTGCTTTTTCCCCGGCGTCCGGTTAGAATAAGGTTGATCGTTTGCTGGAAAGGAGCTGTGGCAATGGACCGTGAGGAAGCCTTTGAATTTCTGGACCGGACGGCCCGCGGCATCGCGGAGATGTTCGGCTCCACCTGTGAGACCCTGGTCCACGACATGGGGGACCCCCGCCACCCCATCCTGTCCATCTACAACGGGCACGTCTCCGGCCGGACCGTGGGCTCCACCCTGGACATCCTGGGCACCGCCAAGGAGCTGGACGAGGACGCTCTGGTAACCGACTTCGTCAATCTCTACGCCACCACCCCATCGGGCCAGCAGATCAAGAGCAGCACCTTCCACCTCATCGGGGAGGGATACAACCTGGCCCTTGGCATCAACTTCGACTACAGCTCCCTGGTGTACGCCAACCGCATTCTGGTGGACCTCATGAGCGCGGAGGCCGACCTTCAGAGCGCCCTGTGGCACGGCGGGGACAGCCGTCTGGCCGATGTCTTTGACGAGTGTCTGGCCGCCGTTGGCAAGCCGGTCAGCGCCCTGAACAAGCGGGACCGGATGAAGATCATCGCCCTTCTGGACCAAAAGAACGCTTTCTCCTTCCGCAAGTCGGTGCCTTTTGTGGCCAAGCGGCTCCAGGTCTCCCGGTATACGGTCTATAAATACCTGGGTGAGCTGACCGGCGCCCATGCGGAGGAGAGCGAGGAGGAATAACGCCATGTACGAGGAAAAAATCAACGCCTATTTTGACGCCCCTGAGCGCCGGGCTGAGCTGGTGGAGGCCATCTCCCGGCTGGTACGCATTCGCAGCGTGCGGGAGGAGCCCTTGCCTGGCATGCCCTTCGGCCCCGGCCCCGCCGCCGCCCTGGCGGAGGGTCTGAAGCTGGCCGAAGAGCTGGGCTTTGCCACCCGCAACTACGATAACTACGTGGGCACCGCCGATCTCAACGACAAGGAGACCGCCCTTCACATTCTCTGCCACCTGGACGTGGTGGGCGAGGGCACCGGCTGGACAGTGACGGAGCCCTATGTACCCAAGGAGGTGGACGGCATGCTCTACGGCCGGGGCACCGACGATGACAAGGGCCCCGTGGCCGCTGTCCTGCTGGCCATGAAGGCCGTGAAGGAGCTGGGCGTCCCCCTCCGGCGCAACGCCCGCCTGCTGATGGGCACCGACGAGGAGAGCGGTTCCAGCGACATCGCCTACTACTACGCCCGGGAGCCCTACGCCCCCTATGCCTTCTCCCCCGACGCGGAGTTCCCCCTCATCAACATCGAGAAGGGCAGCTACAAGCCGGTGTTCACCAAGTCCTGGCCCGCGGAGACCGCCACCCCCCGGGTGACCGAGTTCCGCGGCGGCTTCCGCATCAACGTGCTCCCGCCGGAGGCCGAGTGCTTGGTGGCCGGCCTGTCCGCCGACGCCGCCCGTCCCTATTGCGACCGGGCCGCCGCCGAGACCGGCGTGCGCTACGAGCTGCGCGAGGAGGGGGACAGCCTGCACATCCTCTGCCGCGGCAAAGGCGCCCACGCCTCCCTGCCGGAGGAGGGCGTCAACGCCATCACCGGCCTGCTCCATCTGCTCTGCTCCCTTCCCCTGGCCAAGGTGGGCTCCACCGCCGCCCTCCACGCGCTCAACGCCCTCTTCCCCCACGGCGACTGCGCCGGCAAGGCCCTGGGCATCGCCCAGTCCGATGAGCTGTCCGGGGCGCTGACCCTGGCCTTTTCCCTGCTGACCGTCAACGGTACTGGCCTGGAGGGCCAGTTTGACAGCCGGGTACCCATCTGCGCCAGCGATGAGAACTGCCGCGCCGCCGCAGAGGCATCTTTTTCCAAGTTTGGCTTTTCCGTCTCCGGCGAGATGGACGCTCCCCACCACACCCCCGCTGACTCCCCGCTGGTCAAGGCCCTGCTCAAGTGCTACGAGCAGTACACCGACTACAAGGGGGAGTGCCTGGCCATTGGCGGAGGCACCTACGTCCACGATATTCCCGGCGGCGTGGCTTTCGGCTGCTGTATGCCCGGCTTTAACGGCAACATGCACGGCGCCGACGAGCACACCTGCATTGCCGACCAGCTCACCGCCGCCAAGATCTTTACCCAGGCCATCATCGACCTGTGCGGCTGAGTCCGCCTTCAGCCCCCTTGAGCAAAGCCCATGGGCTTTGCTGCGGCAATTCCGCCGCAGGCCGTTCCCCATCCGGTCCGCGCCCCGGCGCGTACTATATAAAATAAAGAGAACCGGAACTCAAAAAAGAGAAGAGAAAGCGAGGAACCCCTATGCGCAAAATCTGGAAACGTGTTACCGCAGCCGCTCTGTCCCTCACCTTCGTCCTATCCCTTTCCGCCTGCGGCGGCGGTGGTCTCAGCGCCGACGATGCCACCACGTATGTTCAGGGTATTCTGGACGAGAACTACAAAGGCGTTTATGATCCCGACTTCCTGGAGCTGATCGACATTACCGAGAATGAGGCTGAGGAAACCTACCTGTCCAGCCTGGAGACCGAGGCTGACTTTTTCGCCTCCGCCTTCCTGATCGACGACCTGACCGACGAACTCAAGGCCGAGGTAGTTGACATGTATAAGCAGGTCTACGCCAAGGCCAAGTACACCGTGGATACCGCCACGGAGGTGGACGACAGCACCTTCGGCGTCAAAGTCACTGTGGAGCCTCTGGACGTATTTGACCGGGTTGCCGAGGCCCTGTGGGGCGACACCCCCGACGCCCGTGCCGAAGCTCTCTACAGCCAGGATGTGGACTCCATGACCGATGAGGAGTACGCCGCTTATGACGCGGAGTGGTGCCGCCTGGTCATCGACCTGACCTTGGAAAAGCTGCCCGAGGCGGAGTATCTGGAGGCCCAGAGCAAGGTGGTGCAGATCACCCTGGGCGACGACAACTACTGGTCCCTGGATGAGCAGGATTTCAGCGACCTGGACTGGCTGATCCTTGACTACAACTTCTGAGTACACATGCGCCGCAGATTGGTTTCAGTCTGCGGCGCTTTTGCGTTACATGGGGCATCTGTCATCGGAAAAATGGCCCGCGCCAGATGCCGCCCCGAACGGCAGGCCGTACACTTCCTCACATCTGTGTGAGTTTATCACAGACGGCAGCCCCGTCCATCCCCTATACTGGGCGCATCTCAGTAAGGAGGTTGCCTATGGATTTGCGAAAACACCACCGAAGAACGGCAAAGATCGGGGCGGATTGCGTGGCCTGCGGCTGCTGTGTCCGCGTCTGTCCCCTCTCCGCCATCCGAATCTGGAACGGTATCACAGCCCGGGTGGATGCAGACCGATGCGTCGGCTGCGGCAAGTGCGCGGCGGAGTGCCCGGCTACCATAATTACACTGGAGGAGAATCGCCCATGAAAAAGCGCTGGTATGACTTCCTCTGGATCGCCTCTCTCCTCTATCTGGTGTTGGGCTTCTTCAACATCCTCTTTGCCTGGTTGGGCCTCCTCTGCTTTTTCATCCCTCTGGTCATCGCCTTTGCGGGCGGGGATAAGGGCTACTGCAACCGCTTTTGTGGACGGGGACAGTTGTTCAGCCTGCTGGGTGGACGCTTCGGCCTCTCCCGGCGGGCCGATATTCCCCGGTGGATGAAAAGCAAGGCGTTCCGCTACGGGTTTTTGGGCTTTTTTCTGCTGATGTTCTTCCAGATGCTCTGGAGCACATATCTGGTCTTTGCCGGCGCGCAGGAGCTGCGCCAGGCCGTCACTCTGCTTTGGACGTTCCGGCTGCCTTGGCACTGGGCCTACTATGGAACCCTCTTTTCCCCCGGCGTGGCCCAATTCGCCTTTGGCTTTTACAGCGTCATGCTCACCTCTACGGTACTGGGGCTGGTCACAATGGTGCTTTTCAAACCCCGCTCATGGTGTGTGTATTGCCCTATGGGCACCATGACCCAGCTTATCTGCCGGGGGAAGCACCGGGGAGAAGCCGCCCTCCACTCCCCGGCAGAAGGTAGTTGACATTTTCCCCTCCGTCCCGTATACTATAAAGTATAGAAGTCCTACTGAAGTTCATATGGTCGGATGATGGGGTGGGGAGAGCGCGGCACACCGCCGCCGCCGAAGGGGCAGCGCAGTGATCTCTCAGGCAGAAGGACCGGCCCCGGACGAGGCTCTGGAAAGCGGACCGCAGTCCGCGCCGACGGGGGCAAAACTCTCAGGCAACCGAACAGAGGCGCATGGCAGCATTGCCATGCGCTTTTTTTGACCCCAATTTTAAAGGAGGGCATGGAAATGGAACGCAAAACTCCGCTCTACGACCGCCACACGGCGGCGGGGGGCAAGCTGGTTCCCTTTGCCGGATGGCTGCTGCCGGTGCAGTACTCCGGCGTCATCGCCGAGCACAGGGCCGTGCGCACCGGCTGCGGCCTGTTCGACGTCAGCCACATGGGAGAGCTGCTCCTCCGGGGCCCCGACGCCCTGGCCAACCTCAACCGGCTCATGACCAACGACTTTTCCGGCATGGCGGACGGCCAGGCCCGCTATTCCCCCATGTGCTACGAGGACGGAGGCGTGGTGGACGATCTGATCGTCTACCGCTGTTCGGACACGGCCTGGCTGGCGGTGGTCAACGCCTCCAACACCGCCAAGGACCGGGATTGGATGGCCGCCCACCTGGCCGGGGACTGCACTTTGGAGGATCTCTCCGATCAGACGGCCCAGCTCGCCCTCCAGGGGCCCGGTGCGGAGGCGCTGCTGCGCACCCTGACGGCGGACCTTCCGGCGAAGAACTACACCGCCGTGCTCCACGGCACGGTGGACGGCCGGCCCTGCCTGGTCTCCCGCACCGGGTACACCGGCGAGGACGGCTTTGAGCTCTACTGCGCCCCGGCGGACGCCCCCGCCCTTTGGGACGCGCTGACGGCCGCCGGGGCCCTCCCCTGCGGCCTGGGGGCCCGGGATACCCTGCGGCTGGAGGCCGCCATGCCCCTCTACGGCCACGAGCTCTCTCCCTCCATCAACCCCTACGAGGCAGGGCTGGGCATCTTCGTCAAGCTTGAGAAGCCCGACTTCATCGGCAAGGCCGCCCTGGAGCGGGCCCGCCCCGTGTCCCGCCGCCGGGTGGGCCTCCAAATGACCGGGCGCGGCATCGCCCGGGAGGGCTGCCCGGTGTACGACGGCGGGCGGCAGGTGGGCGTGGTCACCTCCGGCACCCACTGCCCCTGGGTGGGGCAGGCGGTGGCCCTGGCCCTGGTGGACGCGGCGTACAAGGAGCCGGGCACCCCGCTCCAGGTGGACGTGCGGGGGCGCCGGGTGGACGCCCAGGTGGTCAAAACGCCCTTCTACCGGCGGGGATAAGGGCAAACCGGCCACGCCGTCTGCCGCCCCTTTTTAGCTCATTTTATAAAAACAACCTTAAATTATACAGGAGGTTATCATCATGAATATTCCCGAGGAACTGCGCTACACCAAATCCCACGAGTGGCTCAAGGAGGAGGACGGCGTCTGCACCGTCGGCCTCACCGACTTCGCCCAGCACGCCCTGGGGGATATCGTCTTTGTCAACCTGCCCCAGGAGGGGGACCCTGTCACCGCCGGGGAGGCCCTCGGCGATGTGGAGTCGGTGAAGGCGGTGTCCGACGTGCTCTCCCCCGTGTCCGGCGTGGTAAAGGCGGTCAACGAGGAGCTGCTGGACAATCCCGCCCTGGTGAACGAGGACCCCTACGGGGCCTGGCTGATCCAGGTGGAGCAGATGACCGATGAGGAGGAGCTGTTGGACGCGGCGGCCTACGAGGTCCACTGTGCCGCGGAGGAGGGCTGACATGGCCGGATATCTGCCCGCCGCCGCCGCGGAGCAGGCCGCCCAGTACGCCGCCCTGGGCCTGTCCGGCCCGGAGGCGCTGTACCGGGACGTGCCGGAGTCCGTGCGCCTCACCGCCCCCCTGAACCTGCCCCCTCCCCAGTCGGAGCTGGAGGTCCGCCGCACCCTGGAGGCCCTGGCGGAGCAGAACATCCGCTTCCGCACCATCCTGCGGGGGGCCGGGGCTTACGACCACTACATCCCCGCGGCGGTGAGCCGCATCGCCTCTAAGGAGGAGTTCGTCACGGCCTATACCCCCTATCAGGCGGAGATCAGCCAGGGGGTGCTCCAGTCCATCTTCGAGTTCCAGACCATGATCTGTGAGCTCACCGGCCTGGACGCGGCCAACGCCTCGGTGTATGACGGGGCCTCCGCCGCGGCGGAGGCGGTGGCCATGTGCCGGGAGCGGAAGCGGACGAGGGCCGTGGTGTCCGCCGCCGCCCACCCGGACGTGATTTCCACTATCCGGACCTACAGCTTCGGCGCGGGTACCGAGGTGGCGGCGGCCCCGGCGGAAAACGGCGTCACCGATCTCACCGGACTGCTGGATGAGACCACCGCCTGCGTCTATGTCCAGCAGCCCAACTTCTTCGGCCAGCTCGAGGATCTGCCCGCCCTGGCCGCGCAGGTACACGCTGCCGGGGCCAGACTGATCGTCGGGGTCAACCCCGCCGCCCTGGGGGTGCTGGAGTCCCCCGGCGCCTGCGGGGCGGACATCGCCGTGGGCGAGGGACAGCCCCTGGGCCTCCCCCTGTCCTGGGGCGGGCCCTACCTGGGCTTCATGGCCGCCTCCCAGTCCCTCATGCGCAGGCTGCCCGGCCGCATCGTGGGAGAGACCCGGGACAGCCGGGGAGAGCGGGCCTTTGTCCTCACCCTGCAGGCCCGGGAGCAGCACATCCGCCGGGAGAAGGCCTCGTCCAACGTGTGCTCTAACGAGGCGCTGTGCGCCCTCACCGCCTCCGTCTACCTGTCCCTCATGGGGCCGGACGGGCTGCGGCAGGTGGGCGAGCAGTGCCACGCCAAGGCCCACTACCTGGCCGCAGAGCTGTGCCGGCTGCCCGGCGTGTCCCTGCGCTACCCCGGCCCCTTCTTCCACGAGTTTGTCACCGATCTGCCCGAACCCCAGAAGGTGCTTTCCGCCCTGGAGTCGCGCGGCATCCTGGGGGGCTGGCCGGTGGAGGGCGGGCTGCTGTGGTGCGCCACGGAGAAGCAGAGCCGAGCCGAGCTGGACGAGGCCGTGTCCATTGTCAAGGAGGTGCTGGACTGATGAAGCTGATTTTTGAGCGCAGCCGCCCCGGCCGGGGGAACGGCCTTCTGCCGTCTCTGGACGTGCCCGCCGCCCCCCTGCCGGAGAAGTACCGGCGGAAAACGGTCCCCCGCCTGCCGGAGCTGGGGGAGAGCGACCTGTCCCGCCACTATCAGGCCCTCGCCCGCCGGGCCTTCGGCGTGTGCGACGGCTTCTACCCCCTGGGCTCCTGTACCATGAAGTACAACCCCAAGCTGGGGGAGGAGGCCGCCGCCCTGCCCGGCTTTACCGGTCTGCACCCCCTCCAGCCCGCCCACACCGTCCAGGGCGCTCAGGCCGTCCTGAACCGGACAGAGCACCTGCTCTGTGAGATCACCGGCATGGATGCCGTCACCCTCCAGCCCGCCGCCGGAGCCCATGGGGAATTCCTGGGCCTGCTGCTCATCAAGGCCTACCACCACAGCCGGGGGGACACGGGCCGCACGGTGATCCTGGTGCCCGACTCCGCCCACGGCACCAACCCGGCCTCCGCCGCCATGGCGGGCTTCACCGTCAAAAACATCCCCTCCACCCCCGAGGGGCTGGTGGATCTGGAGGCCCTGCGGGCCGCCTGCGGCCCCGACACGGCGGGGCTGATGCTCACCAATCCCAATACCGTGGGGCTCTTTGAGAAAGACATCCTGGAGCTCACCGCCCTCGTCCACGCCGCCGGTGGCCTCGTCTACTACGATGGGGCCAACCTCAACGCCATCATGGGGGTGGCCCGGCCGGGCGACATGGGCTTCGACGTGTGCCACCTCAACCTCCACAAGACCTTCGCCACCCCCCACGGCGGCGGCGGCCCGGGCAGCGGCCCCGTGGGGTGCAAGGCCTTTCTGGCCCCCTTCCTGCCCGGCTCCGCCCTGTGCCGCAACGGCGGAGAGCACTCCATCGGTCAGGTGCGGGCCTTCCACGCCAACTTCCTGGTGGTGGTGCGGGCCCTGGCCTACCTGCTGCGGCTGGGAAACACCGGCGTGGCCGAGGCCGCCCACACGGCGGTGCTCAACGCCAACTACCTCAAAAGGAAGCTGGAGGAGGCGGGCTATACCGCCGCCTTCCCCGGCCTGTGCATGCACGAGTTTGTGCTCACCCTGGAGGAGCTGAAGAAGGAGACGGGGGTATCCGCCCTGGACGTGGCCAAGGCCATGCTGGACGCGGGCATCCACCCGCCCACCATGTATTTCCCCCTGATCGTCCACGAGGCGCTGATGTTCGAGCCTACCGAGACCGAGTCCCCCGAGACGCTGGACGAGGCGGCGGCGGTGCTGGCTCCTCCAGCGCTGGCGGAGATTCTGCGCCGGGCGAAGGAGGAGCCGGAGGCCCTCCACGCCGCCCCGGCGAGCACGCCTGTGGGCCGCCCCGACGAGACCGCCGCCGCCCGCCGCCCGGTGGTGCGGTACGCCTTCCCGGAGGGTTGAGCCGTGCATGAGCTGATTGTCATCGGCGGAGGGCCCGGCGGCTGCGCCGCCGCCCTCCGGGCCGCGCAGGGCGGCCTGTCCGTGGCCCTCTTTGAGCCCCGCCAGGTGGGGGGCACCTGCCTCAACCGGGGGTGCGTCCCCACCAAGGCCCTCCTCCACGGGGCGGGACCGGGCTGTGACTGGCCCGCCCTGGCCGCAGAGGTGGAGCGGGTGGTGTGACACACGCC
>OBXC01000960.1_pt1 | contig 16273 bp, 15 predicted proteins | sample 1538111 | NCBI WGS metagenome assembly OBXC01 (sample SAMEA2580137, study PRJEB22360) | human gut metagenome | biome: human gut; feature: human-associated habitat; material: faeces | place: Denmark | collected 2008/2010
TGCCGCCTCCCGTCTGCCGCCGCTTCCTACGTTTCCTACGCTTCTCCTATGCTTCCTTCTCCACATAATACTGCGCCTGCGCGTTCCAGAGCGCGTGATATTTTCCCTCCTCGTCCTTTAAAAGCGCTTCGTGGCTTCCCTTCTGCACCACCTGCCCCTTATCGAACACCGCTATCTCATCGCAGAACTTGCAGGAGGAAAGCCTGTGGCTGATGTACACCGCCGTCTTGTCTCCGGCTATCTCGTTAAATTTACTGTAAATCTCCGCCTCCGCCACCGGGTCGAGCGCCGCCGTGGGCTCGTCTAAGACGATGAAAGGCGCGTTCCGGTACAGTGCGCGGGCAATAGCTATTTTCTGTTCCTCACCGCCGGAAAATTCAATTCCATCGGGAGAAAGTGTTTTATACAAATATGTATTCAGCCCTTCCGGAAGTTTTTTCAGACGCTCCTCAAAGCCCGCCTGCTTCAGCCATTCTGTTACCCTTTCCCTGTCGTAAGAGGCGCTTCCTGCCACCGTTTCGCCAAGCGGCTGCGCTGGGAGCCAGAAATCCTGAAATACGACGGAAAACAGCGCCATATAATCATCGTAACGATATTTACGGATATTGATGCCGTTTAACAGGATTTCTCCCTCCTGCGGGTCGTACAGACGGCACAAAAGCTTGATAAACGTGGTTTTCCCGGAGCCGTTCTCTCCCACCACTGCCAGTCTTTCCCCGACGCGGAACTTTAAGTTCACATGACGCAGAGCCCAGTCGGAGCTTCCCGGATACTGAAAGGAAACGTCCCGAAATTCCACCTCATACTGTCTGTCGGAACGCTTTTCCGTCGTCAGGCTGCCCTGATACATCCTGTTTTCCATATCCAGTAGTTCAAAGGTCGTTTTTAAAAATACGCCGTTTGCCTGCATCTGCGCGATGCTGCCCATCAACGTGTAAATCCCAGAAAACAGCTTTGTGATAGCCCCCACATACTGCGTTACCGCACCGACGCCGAACGCTCCTGCCCAGGCTTTCACACAGACAAACAGATATATCACCCCGGTCAGCACCATGGAAAGCCCCCCTGAAAGCGCCGCCCACAGTCCCATCGGTCCCTTTGCCCAGCCTCCCATCTCCGAAAACGCTCCCATACTCTGGGGAGCTTCGTTGATAAAATAGCTTCCGAGCCGCTCCTGCTGCCGGTAAATCCGCATATCCTCCGCGCGCTCTCTTTCAAACGGCATCTCTAATCCGAAATAAAGCGCAATCTGGTTGGAACGCTTCAGCCTTTCAAAGCAATTCAGCATAATACCGTTTTTCTTTATGCCGCACCGGTTTGAAAGCGCCGTTACGCCAAACATCACCGCCAGCAAAACCGCCGCGCACAGCGGGCTGTTCAGAAATACAAATCCGCTTTCCCGAGGGACTTTTAAAGTAAACAGCGAAACTGTCAGCCCGATGCCGCCCGCTATCTGGAATGCAGCCCCCACAAGCTTTTGCAGGATGTCTATCGTTTTTATCGTCCCGTGGTTATCCAGGTTCCGGTTCTGCCATATCTGACTGTGCAGGTCATGAGTATGCTGGTCGTTCATATTCGGATAGTCCAGCTCCAGAAATTTCTCCATGTAAGGCTGGTTATCCGTCCAGAACAGGCAATTTCCATGAATCCCCATCCACTGCGCTACCCCGCTTTTCAAAAGCGCCAGCACAAATTCCACGATAACGATAGCTGCCGCCAGTTTCAGGAGCACGGTTCCTTCAGCCCCCGCCGCCAGCGCATCCACAAACCGGGCGGACAGCCATATCCCCGCATAGGGCATCGCCGCCTCCAGAAACCCATCGCATAAAATGGAAATCAAAAGAGCCGGGTCATATTTCGCGTACAGCTTCCAGCCTCTCCGGTTATAATCCCATGCCTCCTTTATGGACATTTTCTCATTTTCCATCGTTTTTTTCCTCCCTGTAATAGCGGCTCTGTATCTCAAACAGCTTCGCATATTCTCCGCCCTGCTCCAGAAGGCTTCTGTGCGTCCCTTCCTCTGCGATAAGCCCGTCCTTTAAAAACAGTATCCTGTCGCAAAACTGCGTGGAAGCCAGCCGGTGGGAAATAAACAACGCAGTCTTTCCTTCCGTCATGCGGCTGTACCTCATGTAAATATCATTTTCCGCGATGGGGTCCAGCGCCGCCGTCGGCTCGTCCAAAAGAAGGATGTCCGCATTTTTATAAAGCGCCCTTGCCAGCATGAGCCGCTGGTTCTGCCCGCCGGACAGCTCCACGCCCTCCTCATACAATTCCCTGCCAAGGTACGTATTCATTCCCTGCGGAAGTTCTCCGACCTTTTCCAAAAGCCCCGCCTGCTCCAGACATCGTGCCACCCGCTCCCGGTCGATTTCCTTTGCCTCCTGCGCCACATTCTGGGCAACAGTGCAGTCCACGACCGAAAAGCTCTGAAATACCGCCGCAAACAGCCCATAATATTCTTTTCTGTTATACTGTCGGATATCCTGTCCGTTCAGCAGTACGCGCCCCTGCGTCGGGTCAAAAAATCCGCATATCAGCTTAACGAGCGTCGTCTTTCCGGCGCCGTTCAAGCCCACCATCGCCAGCTTTTCCCCCGGATGCAGGGTAAGGTTCATATGGCTGATCGTATCCTTCTGTGCCCCCGGATAACGATAAGAAACGTCCTCCAGACGGATTTCACAGGAAGAGAGCTCCTTCGGGAGCGATTTTCCTTCTTCAAATAAAAACGGCTCCTCCCATTCCAGAAATTCCCGCATCACATTGAGCTCCTCGCTCTGCTGATGCAGTCCGTAAAATGCTCCCAGAATCCCGTCTATCATCGTGCTGATGCCGCTCGCCGTCCCGAAATACAAAAGAAACTGCGCTGCAGTCAGATTTCCGCCTGCGACCATACCTATCAGATACAGATACACCAAACCGTTTCTGAGCAGATTCATCGCCGCTCCCGCCGCGTCCCCTTTCAGAAGTATCGCGCTTCTTTTCCGGTTCAGCTCCTTTAACCGCTCCATGCCGCTGTCCCATATCGACCTCATCCAGCCCTGAAGGCCAAAGATACGGATATCCTTTGCATATTGCCTGTTTCCGGCGCTGTCTATCGCATACTGCATCCTTCCGGTCGGTCCGTCCATCTTCTCCAGCGGTTCCCGCCCCCGCTCCGAAGCGTGCTTTCCCGCAAGATAAGAAACGACCGCTGTCGCCGCGCATATCAATATCAGCTCCGGTCCCGCCGTTACCATAAGGCCAAGATAAATGACAAGGCGCAAAACATCCGCAATGATTTGCGTCCATGTTTCCCATATCGTTTCCGCCGCCGAGCCGGGACCGCAATAAGCGCCGATGACCCGCGCCTTCTTGTCCCCGAAATTTGCGTCCATCAGATTCGGATACGAGGTCTCCGTCCATTTTTTTGTAGCTCTGTTTGAAAAAGCCTGAAACCGCATAGCGAGCCGCGCATAAGATGCATTTTCCTCCACATAGGACTGCAGCCCGGCCAGCACGACCAACGCCCCGGAAAATGCCGCAATCGTTCCCGCCAATCCGCCAAAGGACGCTGCCTGCTCCACCTTATCCAAAATCGCCGGAGACAAAAGAATCTCCGTCACAGACCTTACCGCCATCACACACGCCAAGACAACGCACAGCCAAATGACGCTCCGCTTTTCCTTCCACGCTATCTTCAGCATAAAAGCGGTATTCTGCCATATGCTGTACTTTCCTGAAGCTGACTTCTTTTTCATTGTTTTTCGCTCCTTTTTTCTCCTCTCCTCCGTCCGGAAGCCCTGCCCCTGCGGAAGCATCCTTACCATACCACAAAAAAATCCCCCGGCACGTTCCGGGGGATGAATCGTTTGATTTTGGGGACGAACTGCACGCATTAAAAATCTTCCTGCTTTTGTCAGGTCTGGGGAATCAGGATTTCCGTCGTAAACGCCCCTTCTTCCGAATTGCGGCTTAAATATCCGCCCAGCCGCTCAACAATGGCGTCGATACGTATCAGCCCGAATCCGTGTCCCTTGCCCTTGCTCGTACGGAACAACCTGCCCACCTTTTCCAGCTTGCCGGTCGCGGTAAAGTTAGTAAAGGAAATATAGAGCTGCGTATTTTTCATATCCATATAGATGCGTATCATCCTGCCGCCTTCAGGCAGCTTCATGCTCGCCTCTATCGCATTATCGAACAGGTTGCCCAGAATAACGCATAAATCCAGCTCCGACATTTTTAACTTTACCGGAATATGCGCGTCCACATGCACTTCGATATTTTTTGAACGCGCCAGCGAAATCTTGCTGTTTAATATCGCATCTGCCATGGCGTTTCCCGTCTTTATCACCGTGTCCACCGTATTCAGATCCAATTCCAGACCGTCCAGATACTGCATGACAGCTTCCATATCGCCGTTTTCTGCCAGCGCCTTGATGGTCTGGATGTGATTGCGGTAATCGTGCCGCCAGCCTCGCATCTGCCGATACATATTTTCCACTTCCTGATAATGGGTATCGATAAGCTCCCGCTGGTATTCGTCCAGCTGGCGGTTTATCTGTTTTGTAAAAAGCTTCATCTTATCCTTCCTGTACGATTATCGTTTTGTTGTTTTTTCATGAAATAATATTTTGTATTTCCTTGTTGTTTCGCCCCAAATATGATATCTTTCTTTACAAACACATAATATGCTTATCCAGGGAGCCGTTGGGGTGCTATGTCAGCCGCCGGACGCTATGCGAAAGGAGGTTGGTGCTTATGGTTACTTATGAGGGATTATTTACCTTTGTAACAATGCTTTGCGCTGTTATAACTCTTGTCATCTACACGACACGCAAAAAGTAGCGCCCCTGCTCTGGTAAAGTAAGGCGCTACTTTTTAAGTCTCTACATACCGACGGTCAAGTGTACACTGACCAACGGCTCTCTTGTTAAGCATATTATACCCATTCCGCACCATAATGTCAAAATATTTCTTTACTCATTGACCGGTCATCGCTGCTGTTCACAGCAACCGTCATTCCGCCTCGATAATCGCCCTGTTCAGCGGCTCATACGCCCCTCTCGGCAGCGGAAGCACCGTACCGTCGGAAAGCCATACCTCCGTCTTTGTCACCCGTTTGATATATTTCAGATTCAGAATGAGCGCACGGCCCGCACGCACGAATCTGCCGTCCAGCTCCTTTTCAAACTCGCTCAGCGTCCGCTTGACCCGGTAATCCTCTCCGGCATGAACCGTCACATAATTCTGATGCACATCCAGATAGCGTATCTCATAAAAGGGAAGGCGTAGCATCTCTCCGGAAAGCTCCAGATTCAGGCAGCGTTCCTCCTGTTTTAACTTTTTTACCGCCCTGTCGAGCACCGCGAACAGACGCTCTTCATGAACGGGCTTCATCAGATAATGCAGCGCCTCAACATCATAGCCCTCCGCAATATAATCCGAATATCCCGTGATAAAAATAATCTGCACCGTCCCGTTTCTGCGGCGTACCCTGCGCGCCATCTCCACGCCGTCCATCTGTCCCATCTCAATATCAAGAAGCAGAATATCCCACGTTTTGTCCTCTTCATATTCAAACAGAAAGCTTTCCGCAGATACAAACGTCTCCAGCCTTATTTCCGTCTTCCTCTGTTCTGCCCATTTTTCCAAAAGCTGCCGCGTATATTCCGTGTCCGTCCTGCTGTCGTCGCAGACTGCGATATGATAAGCCATCTGATTCCTCCGGTCATCTCTGAAATTTCCAGTTATCAGTATAGCCGTTTACCACGGGTTTGTCCATTCTCCTGTCCGCTCAGCATGATCTTTATTTTGAAATATAAAAGACGGGGCGAAAGAAAGTACATATGCACTCTTCTTCACCCCTCTAAAAAATTATTTATACATCTCCATATATGCTCCATGCGCTTCGATCAGCTCATCACACATGCTTCGAATATCATCCACAGACAGCTCTGCCGCCGTATGCGGATCTAACATAGCCGCCTGATAGATATGATTTCTGTCACGGGTTCTTGCAGCCTCTATGGTAAGCAGCTGAACGTTGATATTTGTCTGGTTCATAGCCGCAAGCTGAACCGGCAGCCGTCCCACATGACAGGGATTGATTCCGTTTCCATTGACCAGACAGGGAACCTCCACACAGGCATCCGCAGGCAGATTGTCGATCAAACCGATATTGAGCACGTTTCCTCCAATCTGATATGGCTTATTTGTTACCACCGCTTCCATAATATAAGAAGCATATTCTCTGGAGCGCTCATGAGTAATCTTTCCATCCTTCAGGATATTGTCCCGCTCCTCTTCCCAACCTGCGATCTGATTCACACATCGTCTGGGATACTCGTCCAGCGGAATATTGTAACGCTCGATCAGCTCCGGGTAACGGCTCTTGATATAAAACGGATTGTATTCCGAATTATGTTCGCTGGATTCTGTGCAATAATAGCCCAGGTTCCGAATATACTCATATCGGATCATATCGCTATGCTTTTCTTCCGCATTTTTCTTCAACGCACGCGATTTAATCTCCGGATACAGATCTTTTCCATCACGGTCACGCACATCTAACAGCCACGCCATATGATTGATTCCTGCAATCAAATCGGTGGCGCCCTCCAGTCTGTCCTCCATTCCGAGACCTTTCAAAAGCCCTTCCGTACAAACCTGAACACTATGACAAAGGCCCACTGTCCTGATTTTTGTGTACCGCTGCATATATCCGGTCAAAATTGCCATGGGATTGGTGTAATTTAAGAAAAGCGTATTGGGGCATACCTCCTCCATATCTCTTGCGAATTCCTCCATTACCGGAATAGTGCGCAAGCCCCGCATGATTCCTCCAATTCCAAGTGTATCCCCAATGGTCTGACGAAGGCCGTATTTCTTTGGAATCTCAAAATCTGTTACGGTACATGGCTCATAGCCTCCCACCTGAATCGCATTTACCACAAAATCCGCATCCCTCAATGCATCTTTACGGTTTTCCACCCCCAGATAGGTTGTGATACAAGCCCGATCCTCATTTACATTGTGATTGAGCGCTTTCAGAATGATTTCCGACTCCTTTAAACGCTTTTCATCAATATCATACAAAGCAATCTTTGCATCGCGAAGCGCAGGCGTACACATACAATCTCCCAATACATTTCGGGCAAAAACAGTGCTCCCCGCTCCCATAAATGTAATTTTTACCATGACTGACTCCTCCTGTTATTGCATTAGAATTATGTTTCCTGTAAAATATTCCTGTTAAGATATATTTTAGAAATATAAGACGATTCCTGCTAGAATTATTGTTTCATTTTATTGTATTTATGTTGCTTTATATCAGAAAGGAGGCTGATTCCCATGGAAAATGAAAATACATATATCAACACAGAGCGAGGCTCCTCCCGGGAAACCACCCGGCTGCTGAAGGAATCGGAAACCGGTGTAGGGATACGGCTGTACTACTGCGGAAGCGAGTCCTGCACGCCAAACCACTCCTTCGGTCCGGCAATCCGCTCCCATTATCTGATCCATTTTATCCGAAGCGGAAAAGGAATCTATCTGCGTCAGGGAATGGAATATTCTCTGAAACAGGGAGATGCCTTCCTGATTCTGCCCGGTGAAACCACCAAATATATGGCCGATTCCGAAGCCCCCTGGGACTATACCTGGATAGCTTTCGACGGTGCAGGCGCTGAACCGTTGCTTGCAAGCTGCGGTTTTTCTAATAATAATCCGGTTTTTCATTCGGATGACGATACAAAAGGAAGCATGTTGATCCGCCAGGCAGAAATCTTCGAATCGCATTTTCATGATCAACGTCTGAATTTTCTGGAAATACTTGGTCACTTTTATCTTCTGTTTTCCTGTATGCATACGGATACTCCGGGCACAGGCTCCATGATTCCGGAAAATGCCTGCATCCTTGAAACCAATTGTAAAAATGCTTCTTCTGCTCAAAGGCTCTATTTTCATCAGGCAACAGAATATCTGAAACATAATTTCAGCTATCCTGTAAAAATAGAGCAGCTTGCCCGGTATGTCGGTGTGAGCCGTTCCTATCTATATAAAACCTTCATTACCTGCTCCGGAAAAAGCATCCAGCAGTACCTCCTTCGCCTTCGGCTGCGGGAGGCCTGCAGTCTTCTCGCTGAAACAGAGCGCTCCATTACGGATATTGCCTACTCCTGCGGCTTTACCGACTCTCCCTCCTTCTGCCGCCAGTTTCGAAAAGCTTACGGGCAGACACCGCTTCAGTTTCGGACCGGAATGTGCACAAACAAATAGTATTTTCCTTCTTTTCCGACAAAACATGAAAAATATTTTTCATGATATGATTTTTTTGTTGACACCCGGAATTTCTCATGATATAATTTGATTCGTTGTGAGGCACAAAACACACAACAGGGCATAAGCTGCTGTGGCTCAGTCGGTAGAGCGTCGCATTGGTAGTGCGGAGGTCACGGGTCCGATTCCCGTCAGCAGCTCGTATAGAGAATCCCGGAAAGGTTGATTTTATCAGCTTTCCGGGATTTTTTCGTAGTGCGCCCGCCGGGCGTGCCATATACTAAAACAGCCATCCTTTTCCTTTACGGCTCAGGATGGCTGTTGCTCTGTTCTTATAAAATCCTTCTCAGTCACAATGCGTCATGATGCGGATTATCTCCTCGTCCGTTTCGCACATCCCGCGCGCGCCGAGGCGGTAAATATTGCGGATGGTATTTTCTACGCCCTTTGAAACGATTCCGTCCTCCGCCAAAAACTGCTGTCCCTGACAGTACATATCATAACCCAGTATCCCGGCATCCACCGATGCTGCTATCTTTCCCGCACAGGACGGCTTTGCCCCGTCGCAGACGATTCCCGAGACTATCGCTATTGCATTGACGAGCGTATGGGAAACCTCCTCCAGCCCGCCGCCGCACAGCCACGCGATACCACAGCCCGCCGCGCAGCCTGCGCTCACTGCCCCGCAAAAGGCTGAGAGCGGACCAATTCCGGATTTTAAATGAATGGCGATAAGGTTCGACACAAGAAGCGCTCTGTAAAGCGATTCCTGAGAAACACCCAGATGTCTCGCATATTCGATAACAGGGACCGAAACCGTGATGCCCTGATTCCCGCTGCCCGAGTTGATCACTACCGGAAGCTCGCAGCCGCTCATGCGCGCATCGGAACCGGCTGCCGCCAGTGCTACCGCGCGGTTTCTCACATCGCTCCCTCTGCTCTTTAAAAGAACATTTCCGATATTCGCTCCCCACTCATGCTCCAGACCTTCCTGCGCTATCGCATAATTATATTTTATCTGACGTTCCAGCGTTTCCTTGACTGTCGAAAGCTCTGCTCTTTCTGCGAATGCAACAATATTTTCAATGCAAAGTCCGCTCCTGTCTGCTTTTTTCTCAGAAACCGGCGCGTTCTCCTCTGCTGCTTCCAGCAAAACAGCTCCGTCCTTCTCTATCCTCACAATATTGGAATGATACTTTGCCACCCGCACAAACGCCGTATGACCGTTTCCTTCTCCCGTCATGCGGATATCCAGCTTATCGCCGTCATCCAGTGCTCTTATCTTGATTCCAATCCGTTCCAGGCATTCGCGTATCTTCTGCTTTTCTTCCTGCGATACCTCCGCGATGACTTCCAGCTTTCTTTCCGTGCGCCCTGCCGCTATCCCGGCAGCCGCAGCCGCCGCGATGCCCTTTAGCCCTCCGGTGTTCGGTACTATCACGCTCTTTACATTTTTGATGATATTACCGGATGCCTCCACCAGAATGCTTTCCGGTGCACAGCCCAGCACATCCCGCAGCTTCGACGCGCAGTAGGCTATTGCTATCGGCTCCGTACAGCCGAATGCCGGTGTCAGCTCCTCCTTTAATATTTCCGGAAACTCCCTGAAAATATCTGTTTTATCTGTATTGTCCTTCAACACTTCCATCCTCAATCCTGTCCGCAGCTCCTGCGGATGCCCTTTTCTCTCATATCAGATACCGCCGCACTTTTGTACAGTATAGCATACTGTACGGCGCAATACCAGCCATTTTTCCGGTCAGTCTTCAAACAGCCTCGGCAGAAATTCCAGCGCACACTGTCTCCACACGTTCCAGTCATGACCGCCCTCATACACCCTGCGCACCTGCTTCAGCCCGCTTTCCTCGCACATTTCATCCTCTTCCATAAAATAGGAGAAAAACACATCCTCCCGCCCCATCGCCCGAAACAGCAGCCGGCAGTTTTCATTGAACGTCTTCGGATTTTGCAGGGCAGCGCGCAGGTGCGTATCGTCCGCCTCCTCCACACCGATATAGTTGCGTAAAAATCCCGAAAACAATCCTATCCAGCCAAACAGCTCAGGATTTCCAAAGGCGGTCATCGCCGCCTGCATCGAGCCCATCGACAGTCCCGCTATCGCGCGTCCCTCCCTGTCCGTCCTGACCTCATATCTTCCCTCGATAAAGGGCATCATATCCGTTTTAAAAAAAGCGGGGAACAGCGTATGCTCCAGCTCTTTTTCGTCTTCCGGGCTCCTGAGCATCCCGTCCGCCATTACGACCAGCATCGGTCTGACCTTTTCCTGCGCCAGCAGGTTGTCCATAATGTTGGCTATCCTCCCATGCCATACCCAGCTCGTCTCATTTTCCCCAAAACCGTGCTGCAAATACAGAACGGGCAACGCCTCCTCCACATACTGTTCCGGCGGAACATAGACGAGACAGCATTCCTCCCGCCCCGTCGTCTCCGAAAAAAAGTATTCGTGCCGCACATCTCCGTGGGGAACCTTATGCCGCGCATATTCTTCCTTCACCGGCTCTATTTCCAGATAATTGCACGGCCGGGAATTTCCGTATCCGATAGGTAAAAACGGGCTCAGCACCTCCACACCGTTGACTGCCAGCGTTACATAATAAAATCCCGGCAGAAGCGGAAGGCTCACCTCCCATACATTCCGCTCCACCTCCAGAAAAATAAATTTTCTTTTTCCCGCATACAGCTCCAGATCGCAGGCATTTTTCATCCAGAGGCGCAGGAATGCCCTGCCGTCCTCCCTGTAAAAAAGCCCCTGTTCCGGCTGCCTTTCATGTATCGCCGTCAACGGAAACAGGCGGGGCCTGCGAAATGCCACCGCCTGATCCTGCACGCTGCCTCCTTTTCTTTCCAAAAAATCTTCCATCTGCGTTATCCTGCGTTTTCCTTTCCATTACGCAAAAGCGCGCGCTTTAGCTTTCCTTTGATACGCTGCAGCGCGTTGTCCGTACTTTTTGCATCCCGGCCGAGCACACGGGCTATCTGAACATATCCCATCCCGGTCAGATGCAGATCCAAAACCTGCTTTTCCAGCGGGCTCAGTTCCTTTTCGATTGTCTTTTCCAAAAGTTCTACGTTTTCCCGCGCTATCACCAGCTCCTCCGGATTGCGCTCCCTGCTGTCTTCCGGTTCAAATACCACTCTTCCGCCGTTTTCATCTTCCTGAAAAGCTTCCTGACTCAAAGAAACGTAGCGGTTCAGCGGCGCGTGTTTTTTGCGGGTCGAGGCCTGCACCGCAGTGTACATCTGGCGGGAAATGCACAAATCCGCAAACGTAAAAAAGCTTGCATCCCTTCCCGCGTCATAATCCCTCACCGCCTTGAACAGACCTATCATCCCTTCCTGTATCAGGTCCTCTCCGTCCGCGCCAAGAAGATACATGGATTTTGCCTTGCTCCGCACGAGTCCCTTGTATTTTTCCATAAGAAAATCCATTACCCTGCCGTCTCCGTCCCGCAGGCTCTGTATCAGTTCTTCATCCGTACATTCTTCGTATTTTTCCATGCCGCTCCCGTTCTCTGCCGCGCGCCTTCCGTCTTCCTCCCGCAAAATGCTTTCTCCGTTACTATTTCAGGCGCTGGCGCACTATCTCATAAGCCAGGACTCCCGCTGCTACCGATGCGTTCAGGGAATCAATATCTCCCTTCATCGGGATAGAAGCGATCATATCGCATTTTTCACGGACAAGGCGGCCTACTCCTTCGCCTTCATTCCCTATCACAAGGCCGATAGGACCTTTCAGGTTCAGGTCGTACATCTGCGTGCCTCCCATATCCGCGCACACAAACCAGATTCCTTCTTTTTTCAGCTCTTCTATCGTCTTTGCCAGATTGGTCACTCTTGCAACCGGCGTAAAATTCAACGCTCCCGCGCTCGTCTTTGCCACTACCGCAGTCAGCCCTGCCGCTCTGTTTTTGGGCACGATCACCCCGTGTGCCCCCGCAAGGTTCGCCGTTCGTATGATGGCGCCCAGATTATGAGGGTCTTCAATATTATCCAGAAGGAAAATGAACGGAGGCTCTCCCTTTTTACGGGCATTTTCCAGAATCTCCTCCACCTCTGCATATTCATATGCCGCAGCATAGGCGATCACACCCTGATGATGGCCCGTCTCGGAAAGCTGATCAAGGCGTTCCTTGGTTACAAATTTCACAGGCGTTCCCTTTGCCTTTGCCTCTCTCTTTATCGTCAGAACAGGCCCGTCCTGACATCCATCCAGTATGAACAGCTTGTCGATGGGACGTCCCGCCCGGTACGCTTCTATCACAGCGTTTCTTCCCTCTATTGTAAATTCTTCATAGCGCATTTGCGTTGTCTCCTTTTTTAACAGCTCAAAGCTCAGTTCCTGTCAGCTCAAGGCTTTTTTTCACCAGATACAAAAGGCGCTCCGTCCGGTCTGTCAGATACAAAAATCCGTACAGCGCCTCCAGTCCCGTCGCCTTGCGGTAATCCCCGATGGATGCGTTTTTAGCAGAGGAATGGGAATGGGCATTGCGCCCTCTTTTATAAACCGCCTGTTCCTCCTCCGTCAGCTCCCCGAAGACCGCCTCCGCCTGCGCCGCCTGTGCCTGCGCTTTTACGACGGCGCTCTTTTTCTGATGAAGGGTGTTGGGCGCGGTATTACCGCGCTCCACCACGACCGTTCGTATCACCAGATCATAAATGCAGTCTCCCACAAATGCCAGCGTCAGCGGAGAATAGGTACGGATATCCACATTTTTGCAGCCAAATACATCTCTTATCCCCAAAAGCAGGCTCATGCTCTCTTCCATTTCACTCCCTCACGGGTATCTTCCAGAACGATACCTTTTTCCAGCAGCTCGTTTCTTATCTCATCCGCCCTTGCGAAATTTTTCGCCTTACGAGCATCCTGACGTTCCTGGATAAGCGCTTCGATGTCCTCTGCCAGAAGCTCCTGCTTTGTCTCAACGGTCAGACCGCAGATGTCCGCCAGCGTTTTTATCTCCTCGCCCAGCGCGTTCCAGAAGGCTTTGGAATGGCTCTCCTCGCCCAGCGTGTTTGCAAATTTCACCAGCTCGAAAATAGCTGCCAGAGCATCCGCCGTGTTGAAATCGTCATCCATTGCCTGATCGAATTTATCCGCATATGCCTGCGCCTTTTCCAGAAGCTCTTTTTCCGCATCGGAAAGCTCTGCCGCTTCCGCATTCTGCGCTTTGAACGCCAGCGTGGAAACCGCCGTTCTGATACGGTCAAGACCGTTTGCCGCAGCTTCCATCAGTTCTGCCGAGAAGTTTAAGGGGCTTCTGTAATGTGCCGAAAGCATGAAGAAACGCAGCACCATCGGGTCGTATTTTGCCACGATATCGCGCACCGTGAAAAAGTTTCCTGCGGATTTGCTCATCTTATGATTATCGATATTTAAAAAGGCGTTGTGCATCCAGTAACGCGCAAAGTTTTTGCCATTTGCAGCCTCGGACTGCGCGATTTCGTTTTCATGATGAGGGAATATCAAATCCTCACCGCCTGCATGAATGTCTATCTCATCGCCCAGATATTTTTTGCTCATCACGGAGCACTCGATGTGCCAGCCCGGACGCCCTTCGCACCACGGAGATTCCCATGCCGGTTCTCCTTCTTTTTTCGGCTTCCAGAGTACGAAATCGAGCGGATCTTCCTTCTGATCCTGTCCCGAAACGAGCAGGGAACGCTTACCGCCTTCTAAATCATCCAGATTTTTGTGGGAAAGCTTTCCATATTCCTTAAAGCTTCTCGTACGGAAATAGACCGTGCCGTCCGCCGCCGGATAAGCGTGTCCCTTCTCTATCAGCGTTTCTATCATCTCCTCCATGCCCGCAATCTCTTTTGTCGCCTGCGGATGAACGGTCGCAGGGCGCACGTTCATGGATGCCATGTCTTTTTTGCACTCTTCGATGTAACGCTCGGAGATTACTTCTGCGGAAACGCCCTCTTCCACCGATTTTTTGATTATCTTATCGTCCACGTCTGTAAAATTGCTGACATAATTGACTTCATAGCCCTTATGCTCCATGTAACGGCGCACCGTATCGAACACGATCATCGGACGCGCGTTGCCGATATGGATCAGGTTGTATACGGTAGGGCCGCATACATACATCCGCACCTTGCCCGGCTCTATCGGGACAAATTCTTCTTTTTTCTTCGTCAGCGTGTTGTAGATTTTCATATTTACCTCTCATTCTGCCGCTTTTTGCGGCATTATCTGTTTTTGTATATTTATATAGCTTATTGACCCGCTTTTTCCAGCCGCTGCTCCAGCTCTAAAACCCGCTCTATCAGCTCGCTGTTTGATTTTTGCAGATTTGCGATATCCTCGCGCACCGGGTCTGGCAGATGTATCTGATCCAGCGTTTCCCTCGGCGGACGCGGAGGCTTACAGTTCCGGCACACCACGCGCCCCGGCACGCCCACCACCGTGGAATTGGGCGGCACTGCCGAAAGCACCACGCTCCCTGCTCCTATCTTGGAATTTTCTCCTATCGTGAAAGAACCGAGCACCTTTGCCCCCGCGCTTATCATCACATTATCACCAATGGTCGGATGACGCTTTCCCTGCTCTTTGCCCGTTCCACCCAATGTTACGCCCTGATACAGCGTCACGTTGTTTCCAATCTCGGCAGTCTCGCCTATCACAACCCCGTGACCATGATCCACGAAAAAGCCTTTTCCAATCTTCGCACCCGGATGTATCTCGATGCCGCTCTTCCTTGCCCCCCGCTGTGACAGCCATCTTGCGAGGAAATAATGCCCCGATACATACAGCTTGTGCGCCATCCGGTAATGCACTATCGCTTTTAAGCTCGGATACAAAAGCACTTCCAGCGACGAATGGATAGCCGGGTCCCGTTCCCGGATGATGCGTATCTCTTCTTTCAGTCCTTTTATCAGTCCCATTTCCCCCATCCTTTCTTATTTCATTGACTGCCATCCGATGTATATCTGCCGTCTAAAGGCTCCAAAGGCGCTGCCGGACGGCAGATAAAAAACGGTTGGCATTCTGAGATTTTATGCGCCGAAAAAGTATGCACAAAAAAAGGAATCCTTCGCTCTGCAAAGAGACGAAAAATTCCGCGGTTCCACTCTCATTCAGGATTAAAAAAACCTGCCCTCAAAGCGCGTAACGTGCGCTGTCCGTCCCCTGCTCAATCCGCCTTTGGGCGCTTCGCAAGGTCTGCTCCCGGATGCACTTTCTGCAATGGAACACTGGGACTGCTCTCAGCCGGCGGCACTCCCTCTCTGGCGCTTCCAAAATCTGCATACTCTTTCCGTTCAAAGCATTTCTGTATCTGATTCAAAACGACCTATCATTATCTTATGCGGCGGCTGTGCGCCGCGTTCCTGTCACTGTATTCAGAATAGGGAATTTTTTGTTTTTTGTCAAGCCCCGGAATCATATCGCGTTCCGGTTTATGTATACAGGCCGGAATGCTGCCTGATTCATGACTCATTAACAAGTTTGCCTGTTATATGTTCAGGCGTAAGCTCAAGGCATTGAACCTTTGAAAGAAAACCCTCTAATTCCCGTTTTAAATATTCTTCATCATCTGTGAATTTACGACACAGCGCCGTGCATATCACATTTGCTTTTTCTTCGTCGGTAACAGGGCTGATTTTGCCAAATACAACAACGCTTTTAACATTCAGCGCCCATTCGTCTTTGTTACGGTAACCTTTATCAAAAACAGTATAACAAACCTTACTGCATTTTTGAATCGCATCGATTTTATGTCCTTCTTTTGCGCCGTGAAAATATAATTTCCCATCAGCTTCATAATACCAATGATTCATTGGTATGCCGTAAGGATAGCCGTCATCGCCGAGCATTGACAGTACGCCTCTTGTTTCCGATCTTAACACGGCAATACACTCTTCGTCTGAAAGCTGCTGCTTAAATCTTCTCATTTTTCTAAACATAATTCCCCCCTAAACTGTAATTTAATTGGCTTCTTGTAACTGACTGTACAGTTGACTATCAATCTTATAAATTCCCTGATAGGGC
>OBXC01000969.1_pt1 | contig 16119 bp, 20 predicted proteins | sample 1538111 | NCBI WGS metagenome assembly OBXC01 (sample SAMEA2580137, study PRJEB22360) | human gut metagenome | biome: human gut; feature: human-associated habitat; material: faeces | place: Denmark | collected 2008/2010
TCTGCCCTCATTCAATTATCATAGAAAGTATTTACAGAGATTTTTTCACAGACCCTAAAAATAAAATCCAGTTAAACAGATAAGGGGTTACAAAATGTAACACCCTTTTTCTATTAGCCTATAAATTGGTACAGAGTACGTTAAGTGTATATGTATTGCCATTATATTCAGCATATAATACAACCGTTTCACCAACATATTTTAATTCATCAAATCCAATTTCACATTTAGTACCATTTTGAGTAATAGTCACCCATGACTTATCTACTCCCCATGTAACAGATGTCTTATTTGTACCTGTAGTATCCCTCAAATAATATGTATTAGGATAGCCTTTGCATAAGTCCTCATATCCATCTTGTTCCACTATGGTAAGTTTTTCAGCTACTTGTTTTTCCTTAAAGGTGACACTTATAGTATGATTTTCTGAAACATTTTGAAAGATATAATTGTTGCTGGCATCACCGACGACTTCTCCATCTACTAAAATAGCATCCACCTCATACCCTTTATTAGGGGCAATAGAAAATGCTTGTGAATTGCCTTTCTGTACCTTAACCTCACCTAATGGAGATATAGTACCATTTGCACTAGCACTTGATACAATCGTATATTCTACTATTGGTGGATTTAATTGGCTGTTATCTGCAATCTGATTGACCGTATCATCCTGTGGGTTAATACCATCTACTTCACATCTGAATGTAAAGATATTGTTATTTTCATAAGTTATAGAAATAACCTTGTATGGGATGTCAAATATAAAGAATCGTGTACCCTTCTTAATCTGTTTGGATAATTCATTCCTTTGTAATTGAATTTCTATTAAAGTCTTTTCAGCTAATAAGTAAGATGTATCAATCATAGTTTGAGTTTTTACATCTACAATACAATCAAATTGCATTAGATTTAGCCATGAATACTTTATCTTAATAGAATGGTATACTTCCTCAACCACACAAGCACTATAACAATTAGTTAGCTTAATATTGAGTACCATATACTTCTTATCTCTACAAGTAATTGTGTCACCTATGGTTACACTAATACCTAATGGAATATACACATACTTCGTTTCCTTTAGTCCTTGATTAGGAATATCTTTAATAAGGGCTTTACAAGGTATTGTATTTACTTGCACGTCAATCCCATAGGCTTCAAGCTGTTTATTGAATAAGTCTAACCTGCTATTCATTTAATCACCTTCTTCTAGTGAATATCAAATGCACATCTGATAATTCTTCCTGTGGTAATGGAATCCCCTCTATTCGTTCCTTTAATGCCTTTATACGTTGTTCCAATAGCTTATAAGCACTAGATTGACTAAATCCTGTTGTGCTATCTTCTAGCTTTCTAAATAGGTCTATATCGTTAGTTAGCATATTCAGTATATCTAATACAGTAAGTAATAAATTACGTTGCATAGTGGCTTTATTATACGTTTCAATAGCAGTAAGACTATTTTCACTTAATAACGTTGTATATTCTGCATCCGTAAAATATTGCTTATTGGCTAATTCTAACTTTAATCTTTCTAACGTGGTCATAGCATCACCACCTTTCTATTTATTTTATTGCATTAAAAAAGGCACGACTGAATGTCGCACCCCAGTTATTCTATTCTTCAATTTCAAATTTATTTTCTTCTTCATTAAACCTATAATACTCATTAGTTTCTAACTGTCCCCTCCCTTTTGGGAAACATTTTTCTAATATTCCTTTCACTACTTCAGTTTTGTGGAGATACATCATGTGTTCTATTTTAATTTTTTCTTTTAGTGCATCAATAAATGTTGGGATATTTACAACATTATCATTATATTGATCAACTATTATAGAAATACTATCCCTTTTGTTTGATATCTTTCTTCTCACTTCAATTAATTCATCTACTTTTTGAATAGTACACTCTTCAGTTTTTAAATAAAACTTTTCTCCATCTGCATCAATATTTTTATATACATTAAATTCATCAGAGAAATATACCCTATTCCCGCAATTAACCATTTCAAGTGTAATAATTGGTATGTTTTCAACTTCATTATCAATTTGCATTCTTTCTCGGCTATATCTTATTTGAAGTTCCATTTTAAACCCCTTCTTCCTATGTATATTTTCTTTTATTATACACTCGCCCAAAGGAGTATTCAAATTTATTTAATTAATTCCTTAATTTCAGATATATCATCTTCAATCACATTAATTTTATCTGATACATTGACTGTTAAATTATCTATTGTATTTATGTATCGTTTCTCACGTTCATCATTCTTTTTAAATACCCATATTAACATTCCAGTAAACAAGGCATATACAAACCCTTGTTCTGAACATATAGCTGTTAGAATTGCTACTATATCCATGTTTCTCACCTACTTTAAATCAAATTTCTATCACCATTCCTTTTCATTTTTATTGCATAATAAAAGCACCCACTTAGTCATGAGTGCTAATTATTTTTTATAAATCCACATTTATTTTCATTTTAGCAAAATCTTCTTCTGAGAGAGTTATTTTATCTATAGCCTTATTGTTGTATAAAAAAGACAATTCTTTAGTCTTTTCAATATATTCTTCATAGCTAATATTTCCACCTATATCGTTATAATAGGTTTCTATTGTTACTATAATCGTGGCTTCGTTTGTATTACTGGCATATGTGCTTTTTATTTCTTCTATGTGGTTTTCTGCCTCCACATAATCTTCTTTAGATATACATTTATTAATTTCTAACATTTTTGTATACATTGCTTTTAAATACTCTTCATCAGATTTTGGCAAGTCTGCACCTTTTCTTACAACACTATTGCTACATCCTACTAACCCTAGACATAAAATTAATAACAAGCAAAATATCTTTTTCATATAGTAAACCCCCAAAGTTATAATCTTATATAAGATTATAATATTTAAATTATTTTGTAAATAGCCTACTTCCTAAACTACACCTAAAACACACTTTTTTTCACTATTTTTACACCTGTTTTGCACTTTTTTACACCTATTTCACACCTATATTTAGGAGTTCAAAATATGAACATCCGAAAATTTTTCTGTGGGTAGTTTTAATGACTACTATAAAATAATTTCATAAACAGGGGGAATGTTCGGATTTCTATCTAATAACATCATATGATTAGAAGTTATATGACATTGATTAAAGCATACTATTCGCAAAACATTAATTTTACGAAATGTATATTGCACTCTAATGTATTTACCAAACCCTTGATAATACTACATTCTAGCTATATTAGTAGTTATCTATGTATCTTTAAAAGCAAAATTTTATACGAATAGTAGGTTATCTTACTCAGTTTTAGTCTCTAAAATGATTTTACACACTAAAAATATGGCTTATTCTCCGAACATTACAGGCTTATATCCTATGATATTGTATGTTGCTATATGTCAAGGGTATGTAAAGTTTGCATATCCTTTAATATATTACAATTATGTTACAAATAGTGTTAATATTATATGACTATCCACTCATATATACTCATTAAATAATTGACACACAACATTACCAAAACCATCAATAACCTGCACCACAAAATTGTGGAACAGGTCACCATCTATTCCCCATCAACTTGATTTTGGTGCGTACCTGTAGGTACACCTGTATTATCCATTAATCTACCCATTACACTATCTACATTCTTAGTTAATGGACTTAATTCAATATAAGTCTGTTTATCTATACAACCATCAGTATACTGTGTATGTAGATTATTAATAACATCCGTATCAGCCATAGGAATACTATAATTAAATTCAATATTAATATAGTCATCATCGCTATATGCCATACCTTTTAATGATAGTATGTGTCTTATAACTTCATTCCTTTGGTCATATCCTTCTTCAAGAATATACCTATACCAACTAGCTTTATTGTTAGCCTTACTGTACATCATCTTAATACTTGTTTCAGAAACATTAGCTACATTAGATTGTCCGAATATAATAGATGGTACTTCTGCAATATCATACATCATCTGTTTTAAGTTATCTAAATATAGCTTGATAGTATTGTAGTCCATAGTAGCAGTAACATATTCCATTTCGCCACCATTATCAATATTGAATAGAAAACCACAAGCATCAGCACTAACCCCTTTAGGTAACTCTAACATAGAACCAGTTAAAGTAAGAATTGGATTGATACTATTTGTATAGATACTATCACCTAGCTTACTCATAAAGTCTTCAAATTCATCTAGTAATGGTTTAATATCATCTAATAGAGTGACATTTACTTCGTCAATATTTTCTTTGTTTTCATAGACAATAGGAAGTCCGAATGATACCTTTGTATCCACTAAATGAATATGACCACCTTCATCGGTATACATTTCTACCTTATTAGGATAATGTACATTCCAGTAAGATACCTTATTACTATCACTTGTATAGTGTTCTATAAATCCAATGTAATCCCCTGTATCTTCTGAATATATTGGGTATCCATCTTCACTAGCAATCAATTTAGATTTAATCTTGTTGCCATCATAATACACATATTCATAGGCACAACCTAACTTCAATAATCTGTCTAAGATGTCATGGTTCAGCTTATCATATCCACCTAACCTATAAACCCTATTGTAGGTCTTTACCATATCCTCATTAGTTCCACCTAAACTAACAGGCTTTGCTAAAATGTAACCATTAAAGAAATTGATTAAGGACTTTACTGTTTGGAATATAGTCTTTCTAACCTCATAAGTTTCCCCCTTATAAGTCATGTCTTCTCTATTTAAAACTTTATGTATTCCTTTAAGATAATCCTTATTATTAAGGACTTTGCTTATATTATTAATATGTTCAGGCTGTTTAACTTCTTCTTCAAACCATTGAAGTACGTTATCAGCATATTTACTATTGATATATTGTTCTAATGCTTGCATTACATCACCCTTTCTATACATCCCTATACAAAAATCATACAAAATCACATAAATTCATATAAAGTAATATAAAAATCATAGATAATCCTATAATTCCCTATACTTTCCTATATAAAATCATATAAATTCATATAAAATCATATAAGTTTACATTACTTTTCTCTTAATTGGCTTTTTCATTATTTCACAACCTATTGCAAGTGCCATAATAGTATCGTCATGGCAACCTTTCTTAGCATTATACTTCCCATCTTCACAAGTATAGGTAAGCATTTCATCCAGTATAATTTCACTATTTATCTGAATGACACCTTTTTCAAAGTATTCCCTACACGTTGCAATAACCATTGATTTAGTCTTAGAATTGGTATCAAATCCTAACTTCTGTACTGACTTTCCATAGTTATCATAGGTAGTATGCCTGTGCATATTGTAATACTTTAACTTATAGTAAAGTTTCTCTATAACTGTATGACCAGCACTAGCCAACTCAACAATGCAATAAGCGTTATTATACATCCTACCTAACACATTAATCACATCTGCAAATGTATCAGGTCGTATTGCATTATTCCTAAACATAGCTACTTCACGTTTGGTATCAACGTCAAGAACAATAGCTACATGATAGTCCTTTTTAATACCTTCCGAACAGTCACAACTAATAATATAATTATGACCACTTAAAGGCTTTTCATAGAAAAATAAAGATTTTCCTAAATGTCCTTGAAGTATATGGCTAATGTCAACAATGCTGACTTTAGGTAATGGTTTAACCCCTTTAAGCCTTACTTTATTATTAGCTATAATTTGCTTATCAAATACCGTTGTACCAGTAGTTAATAGACTTTCTTCAAATGTTAGGGGAAACTCTTGACTAAAATCATCTCTTCCCATAGTTGCAATCTTTAATCTTCTCCAACATAGCATCTTCAAGTCAATTCTATTATCCTGTGCTTGCAATTCTATTTCTTCATCCGTTCTATCATCCTCAGTAAAATAGTGTCCGTTAGTATTTCTAAAGATTTCCCAATACTGACCGTATTCATCTTGGAACATACTAGCAAAATCAGGATAACTAAAGAAGAAAGGTTTATATACATTTTCTTTATTCCTAGCACCCATAAACAAATCAGCATGATAAGAATAACCATTTGAAGTAGATTCTATGATTAGTTTCCCACTAGCTGACAACCCTTGTGTAATAGCTGTTAGCTGTTTCTGTGCCGTTTCATTATCTACAAAGGCTAATTCTGATAACCATACAAAACCTGTAATAGATGCACCCCTACCTTTTTCCTTTCTACCTAAACAAGCACATGAAATACTTGAACCATTAGCAAGGAGTATTTCCATTCTATTATTACGTTCAAGTTTAGGTTTAAGTACATCAGGTACGCTATCAAACATTTGTTTTAACTTGCCCCAGTTATTCCTTGTCGATTCATCATTATGTGAATACAGTACACTTGTAGTATACGGTTGAGTTATAGCCTTCCATATACAAAGTGACATTACCCATGTTGATATTCCACCTTGTCTTGATTTTCCTATAACATTATATTTATCTATGTTATCCCATAAATAACATTGTGGTTCGTTCCATTCAAAAGGTACTACCTCCCCAGCTTTATTAATAATCTTAATAAAATTCTTTGAAAATAGTTTTGGATCTGACCATACTTTAAGAAATAATTTATCTTTATCCATAGCCATCACCTACCCTTTTAAGGTTTCCAAAATTTTGTCTACCTCTGATTTACTATCAGCAAACATATCTGATTTAAAGAAGTCCATACAAAACTTGGCACTATTGACATCACCCTTTTTTGCTTTCTCTAAATGTGATTGGTAGACCTCAAGCATATCCATAATACTATTATCTTTATATTTATTTTTCAGTTGGTTCTGAACTTCTATATCATCCGTATAAGCCATAAACGTTTCATAGCTTATGCCTACTTTTTTCTTATATTTTTCATTGAATACGCTTTCACTTCTATTTGTGTTTATATAAAACTCTACAAAGTTTTTTACTATATCAGCACGTTTCAAAAAATCATCCCCTTTATTCTATCTACTTCAATTAAAATAGACACAACAAAGATTATTTTCCTTGTCGTGCCTGTACTACTTCATATAATGCTTGTAAATAGGCTTGCTTTGTTTCTTCACTGGCATCCCATGTTCCACCAGTTCCTAGTTCTAGTTGATTTATAAATTGTCTTGATACAGGTTTACCATTTTCCCCTATCATTTTTCTAGCAATAGCACTCTGAGAAACACCGTATCTAAGCCTATATTCCCTTAAATCTTTCATACTCATAATTAACATTTAATCACCTACTTATAAAAGGGCTGTCCATCATGGACAACCCCTATGTATTTAATTAAGCAATAGTTTTTCTAACTACTACTACACCAGTATCATCAATAACACCAGTTACAAACATTAAATCATCATATACTTCATCACATTTCTTACTAGCATTTCTTGCGACTTCTACTTCACCAGCTACTTTTTTATAACCTAAAGCACCTTTCTTGATAATGAATGTTACACACTCTGATTTAGCTGTATCATAAGTAGTTACATCTGACATAATTACAGGGATACCTCTAAATGTACCAATAACACCACCACGAACAACTCCGTTACCATCCTTTGTGAATGTATAGTCAGCTTTCACAAATTCAGGCATAGCATAGAAACCTGTAGCAACTCTACTATTTACAACAATACCAGCAAACTCATCTGTATCTTGTGCATCACCAAAAGCTGTTTGAAGTGCTGTATTGATTTCCCTTGCTAATAAAGTATCTGCCTCAGAACAAGCATATTTTAATGGTGCTTTTGCTAATTTTTCACCTAATGATTTTTCAATAGCACGAACACGAATATCAGCCATATCTGCAATTTTCTTATCAAGAATAGATTTACCACCAATAGTAGTTTCTCTTTCAATATCATAGAGTTGGAAACCTTTTGCTTTATGTTCGATAACTTCACTTGATTTAGTTGTTTGTAAATCTTCAAGTGCAATAGTTTGACCTTTTACTAAGTCAACCATTTCACCTAAATGTGCAACTTTAATCATTGTAAATGTGTCACCAGCTTGGACACCGTTTGGAAGATTACCCATATCACTAGCTAATCCCATAAGTTTTTCTTTACCTTTCATTTGTTCATTAATCATTTGTGTAATTACTTCTGATTTTAAAAAATTATTCATTTTTACATCATCCTTTCATGTAGGGTTTACCTACTTACAATTATTTTTTTATTTATATTAAGCTACATATTGTAGTCTTAATTCCTTAAAATTTTGTGGCATTTTATTTCTACCACTAATCCATGCCAGCATAGTAGGTGGTTTAACGTCATAATATATAGCACAGTCCTTTAAGCAATCAAATGTGATTCCACCACACATGACTTTTTTAGCACGTGGATTTTTCCCACCAACACCTTTGCCTTTATGTGATTTACTCATTCTCATTTTTTGTTCATTCGTATATTGAAAGCCTATTCTAACTTCTTTCTTTTTCTTCAATGTTATTTCATTGTTTATGTTTTCTTTTCTTGTACACCATCTAAGATTATCCACTCTATTATCGTCACGAATAGTATTAATATGGTCTACATCTGACTTATTATCTACGTTGGGAATAAATGCTTGGGCTACTAATCTATGAACCATGAATTTTTTTTGTTGTTTATTTTTATATAAGCCAACAGTACAATATCCAAACTTATTATTTTGTTGTTTCAATATTTTTTCTCTTACTAGATGATTGTTGTCATCTATTCTTTCAATCGACTTAACCCTACCAAAACTACTAATTTGATATAGTCCTTCATAGCCTTCAATATCTTTCCAAATTTCCATTTATAACACTCTCCCTTTATTAATTTTTAATTAGTTGTATATAAAAAGGATTACCTATTATCGGTAACCCTTCAAATATCTACTCAGATAACTTTGCATAGAGTGTAGGATTAGTTTCTTGTAGCTTACTTCTTTCCATATAACCCATACCTGCAAATTGTTCCTTTGTAATAATATCCTTAGTTGATTTATGTACATTAGGTTTATAGCTGCCATCTAATACAGTCTTATTCATAATTTCAGCAAATTCATTAATGAAAGTATCAGCATCATCCCCTACATTTAAGAATTTATATAGTTGACTATCTAAGCCTTTCTCTTGTAATTTAGCTTGTAATTGTGATTGACGTTCTTTATTGGCAATTTCTTTTTCCCTATCTTCTAATGCCTTTAATCTATTTTCTAAATCAATTTCAGCCTGCGATTTTTCCTTTGGCTTGTATTGTTCTAATTCCTTAATTTGCTTACTATATTCTGTTCTAACCCTATCAGTTTCACTTTGAATTAACTTTTTAACCATTTCTAATTGTTCGTCATTGAACCCTTGTAATTCTTCTAATTTCATTAAATATCATCCTTTCATGTGTATTGACTTCAATCCCTTTACAAGTTACATCCATCAAGCCACAAATAATTTATTGCATAAAAATAAGGCTATCTTTTTCGATACCCTTCCATTTACAAAACTTCTCAATATTAAATAATTTACATACACTATTAAATACATTCTTGGTCTGATATTGTCCTACAAGCAAATATTCCTTAATATCTTTGACCTTAATCTTATAGTAGTAACCTTTCTGTGGCATATAGAATAGCAACCAGTCAGCTTTAGTCTTCCTCCACCAACCATCAGAATTTATATACCTATTACTGATTTCTTCCAATAAGATGTTGCCATACTTGGCTATACCATCATCAGATTTAATTTCTATATTAATTCTTTCACCTGTAGTTTTCCTAGTCATAACAAAATCAACATCTATTTCTTGATATGCCTTGTCATTCCTAACATCCTCTACTGTATATTTACTATATGTTTTAGCCTTTTCATAAAACTTCATTTCACTTATTTCTGCCTTCTTTAAATCTTCATTAAAATTGTATCCCATCTGTACCACTCACCTTTTTATTTGTGAGTAATACAACTTTTCTTATATTGTCTGCCACGTTTTACATATTACTTTTCTATGGCACATGATGTCGGATACTTTTCTTTATGACTTATTATTCAAACTAAGCCTATACCTTTTCTTTATACCTTTTCTCTATGCAAATTAGAAAAGATATTTGCTAAACCTATTCATTCAACAAATACCTTTATTTCACCTGTTTTAACATCTTAAACTCATTCAAAAATCTATGTAATTCTTCATCTTCACGATACATTTGTTTCAATAATATAGTTTTGGTACTTTCCTCATATACACCAAAAATCCTATGATTTTCAAAATGTATAGTAACCTCTACACCATGACTTCTCAGCCATGCAATAAGATTTAAGCTATAAGTACGTTTTAATTCATCCATTATCTATCACTCTCCATGTCATGTTTAACTTCATTACAATATCTTTTATTACTTCTACAACTTGCAAGTATAGATTCATATGTAATAAACCAAAAATCCATCTTTTCCATATTATCTTTAAATCTATCATCACGTTTTGCACGTTGTAATAAGTCATTAAGCATTTCTATTTCATTATCTGCTAGTGGTTCTGCATATTCTTTATTTAATACCTTTTCAGCATTAGCATATAATTCTTCTATTTTCTTACCATAGTCTTCCCTGTGGTGTTTCATATCGTCACTAATTTTCTTTACTTCTTTAGTAGCATCACCCATAATACGTCTACTATTTCTTTTAACTTCATCAACTTTTAGCATAATAGTTAATACTCCTAATGTAACCACTACTGCACCAGCTAATATAACATTTCCTAATACCATTACACATCACTCTCCAATTTTATTTTTATTTGTAAAGGTTGACAATTATTTGCCAACCCTTCTATATTGCATAAATGTAAATATATTCATTCTAGTACAACCATATAGTGTAATTTCAGTTTTCCTATGTCGCCATTAAAATACGGTATGATATATAAAGAAAGCACCAGCGAACGTATATATATCAAAGCATCATAGCCTACTTATTTTTTAGGTTATTAAGGGGGTTTTAAGAGGGTATCCTCTAGTCTATTTAATACCTTTTCTGCACCTATTCCTAAATTTCATAATTTATATTTATAAACTGTTATGAAACTTTAACCCTTAATATGGTAAATCTTCTTCTATGTCATTATCCTTAATCCAATTATTCATTCTTGTATATACTACGGTTGCATCTTTATCTTCAATATTATTAAAACTCTTACCATTCATAACTCTACTTAATTCCTTTAAGAATTCCATTGAACCAAAACTGTATTTATTAGTATTATCTACAACACCATTAGCCCAATCTTTAACAAATTTAGCTGTTAATCTTTTTTGATTAGGTTTATTAAAATATATGATAGGTTCATCATCTTCCTGTGGAATAACATCAAATACACTCATATCTTTTAATTTAGCACCTGCAAATTTTTCATAGTAGGCATTGTACTGTTCGCATAATAGCCTTAACTCTTCTACATATTTAATGTCATACTCTTTACCATTTTTAATTCCCCTAACATAAGCATTGTATTTAGCTGATATACTTCTTCCATCCACAATAACATTATTGTTCTCACCATTAAATACTCCTAAAGAATTGATATATTCATTAGAAGAGTTAATAACCCTACCTCTATCACCATATCTTCCATATGTATTGCTAATACGTTTAGGAGTGCCAAATTCATCGTTGACAGTTATGTTAGGTCTATGTATATAGATTAGCTTAGCATCCTCTAATAATTTGTTATAAGCAATAATAGTATTGTTACTGCCTATATTTAATTTCTCCCTTAATTGGTCGATAGTCCACCAGCCTACTTTCTTTTCACCATGAATAGTAGATATAATGAATGTGAAATATCGTAACAATGACTCATTATCCCCTTTTTTAATATTCATAATGGCTTTAACTTCTTCAGATTGTATTATAGTAAACATTCCATCTGAACCATCAACAGTAAATTTATTTTTAATGATATAGTCCCCTTTTTCTTCTTCTATTACCTCAATACATTCACTTAAAATTAATTCAGAAATAGATTTCTTTATTCTATCAAGTTTACGTTTATCTAGTGCTAACTTTCCATATAAGGCATAACCTATTTGTCTGGAATTAAATAATACATAGTCCATTTCAACATTAGATAAACAACTAATAGCCACATAAGTAGCAAAAGCATCATTAGATAGGTTGCTTTCAATAACATCATTCTTAATAAAGATTTTCATAAATAAATCATCGCCTTTCAAATTATAAATTAAATTATGTTTTTCCATTATCATCTACAAATCTCATTTGGAGTGATAAATATAATCTTTCTTATTATAATAATCTTTCTTATTGTAGTGCAAAAACTGTACTAATTTGGTACGCTTTTTTTCAGTTACTTAACTTAAACTGTACTAATTTGGTACGCTTTTTGCACTAACTTGACTATCAAGGCTTTCAGCCATCATTTCTATTACACCACATTTTCATTAATTCCCTTGTTTCATCAAAGTCAAATACCCAAAAAGGTTTATTAGTCTTTGCATGGACACCAGTATCAATTACAATTCCACCTAGTTGTATAAAATATCTTGCTTGTTGGACATTGTATATAAAACGTTTATTACTCATTCTCTACCACTCTCCTGTTAATTTTTTTGCATAATAAAAGACACCTATCATCACATGATAAGTGCCTTATTTCCTGTATAGTTTGCTTATAATATTCATTAATTCTTCACTACCACCATTATCAGGATGGCATACTTTAGCTAGTTTTCTGTACTCAGCTTTATCAAGTCCTACACTTACACCACCAAACATACTAGCCATAGCTTTATATCTTTCTTTGGATTCTTCTGCTATTTTCAACCTAGCTTTAAGGCTATTTATTTCCCTATCCTTTTGTTCCTTTTCATGTTCTAGTTGTTTAATCTTAATTTGTAAATCGTACTCATTATTATTGACTTTAGTGCTTTTACATCCGACATTTTTGTCTTTTGTTTTGAGTTTCTTATACACTCCATTAATAGTAGCCTTGCCTTCATCTAACCTATCTAAAGTATCCTCATCTGCATTTTCATAGATAAATTTTGCTTGACGATAAGTTTCCTTATTACCAAACCCTACTTCTTGTGCAATAGTTTTGTTTCTATCAAAGGTTTCCAATATTTTGTCACCCTTGCCACCTTTACTCATATTTTCTTTGGCAATCTTTGAATATTCACGTTCAAGCATTTTACTCCATTCAATTTTTTCTCTGAATGTAAAGTCTTTACGGTATTCATTTTCACTAATTTCTAATTTCAACTTATGTAGTGCATCTCGTACTGACATAACTCTAACTTCAATAGTTTTCCATCCTAAACTTTTAATAGCACGATAACGTCTTTCCCCTGCAATTAATTCATAGTTAGGTGTTACTAAGATAGGATTGATAAGTCCATTTTCTTTTATGTCTTGTGCTAGTTGGTCAATGTTTCCAAAATCCTTTCTGATTCTGTCATTTACCTTAATTAAATCAATTTCAATCATAGTTGTTTTGTTTTCCATTGTGCTACTCTCCTTTTATTTTTAGTAATATAAAAACCACCTATTACTCTAGGTGGCTACAACATTCATCCATTATTTCTTGGTCGATTGTTTTACTTCTGATCGGTTCAATACATTTATCATTGAATTGGTACATTTTATACTGCCTTAGTAGGTTTGCTAGGTGGTTCAGTTTACGTTTTGCGTGTGTTAAGTCGGCACATTCTCCAATTTGTCGCATAAGCCTTTTGTTAAAGTATATATACTTCTCCACTTCAATTGGATACATGATACTTAGTTCCTTATCATATGATGTGTATGTCTCATTGTGTTTGAGTAGAAATTCTTTAAATGCATCAACATTTTTGGCAATCTTCTCTGCTTGGCATGGTAGTATGATTTCTCCATCAGTATCAATATAAATTACTTCACCATGCCTTCTAAGAGAATTTGAATCTCTTATTACAGTTGCTATGTAATTTTCCACACTACCAAAGGCATTCATGTGTAAAGTTATTATATTAGCCTTTCTTTCAAGTACCTTTGCAATTCTTTCACTTTCAATTTTGTTCAGATTTTTTTCGTTTACCATTGTACCACTCTCCATTTCTTATTATTTTTTGGCATAATAAAAGGCATCCATTAAGGACACCTTCATATATTTTAGGCATCGTTCAGAACGATACCTTTTTTATATTTAGTTTAATTTTTGTAAATCCCTGTAACCCTTGTAAATACTAGCTTTTTAACAAATATACCAAATCCTCTCAAAGCCTTATAAATCAATGGTTTTGGGTATTATTCTGCTATAGGGCTTCTACAGTTGATTTAAAATTACATTTACGATATATTACCCATTTTAAAAATCTAAATGCTGTATATTTGACTTATTTGAAAGTGAGGATACCTATAGTTTAGATACCCTCTGAGATGATAAAATGAATGGGGATTAAACCAAACTCGTTGGGGAATCGAACCACCCTTGCCCCATACAATTCCAATATGTTATATAGGAACTATGGCATAAGTCTATATAACAAAGTTTATTTTTCGTTATTACCAAACTTCTTTCTATAATATTTATCTCTTGCTTTATCACGCTGTTCCTTTAATACTTTCTTTTTGCAATCGGAACAATATTTTTGTCTATTTGAGTTTGGGATAAATTTCTCTCCACAAACTGTACATCTTTTCATTGTAATTCTCCTTTCTAATTTATTTGATATGTTAGGATAAAAAATAATAAAAACTATACTCTCCCTTATCGACATATCCTGCTTTTAGACTTAAAAATCGCTATATCCATTGATAGTCAATGAGTTTAAGCATTTCACTTAAAATCAGGGCTTTTGAAGAATGTAACAATATCAACGGTTAAACAATATTTAACTTTCGACTATTTAATCTTTTTAGTCTCATCCTCTCTCTGTCTTTTTCTTTTTTAGCTTCATTTCTGCATTCATCACTACAATAAGTTTTGTTTCCCCCCTCCTATATGCCCCTTTTTAGCACACTTCAAACCATTGATAATACTACATTTCTAATTCATGGGTGTGCATTTCACATGTTCTTTTTGTTGATTTTAAATGGTATTCCTCAACGGAAAATTCCACTCAGTCAATACAGGAAGGTTTTTCACAAAACTGAGAAAAACTCAAAAAGTGTCAATGTTAGTCTTTTCCTTTGAGGAAGACACTAAATAGGTAAAGGATTTATTGAAAATTTAGATTTTTCTAAGATAGACAAAACTGTCGATGTTGGAAATTTAAAAAGACCACAAGTAGACTATATGCTAACTGTAGATACGGCTAAGAACATTTATCCGAATGGACAATTTTATCCAATGGGATTGTAAGGGAGGAGTGAAACATCTAACTCCAAAATCTACTCCTTCATAGATAGATATTATGAGTAACGTCTTGTACGTCAACAAATATGATTCAAAGCATTGTGTATCAACAGTTGTAGAGGTTATGATATTTTACGTTACTAGAATTGCTTGAAAAAATGTGTTATTTTTTGTTATTATTCCACCATTTTAGCTTATTTTGCTTATCCAATTCAGCCTGGCACTTGTTGCAATTTTCTTTAGGAGTTTTTGCATCTGTATTATATTCAAATCTTTCACCACATACTTCACATAGCTTAGTGTTAGATGGAATATTGTTTTGCAATGATGGAGTGAAACATCTAACTCCTCGGTATTGCACCCTTCCCTAAGAGACTATTTTGAATAAAGTCTTATATACCAACAAATGTACTTCAAAGCCTTGTGTATCAATGGTTGTAGAGGTTTGATTAAAATTATGATGTAACGGTTAATTATTTTCTCTGTATTTTTTTACCCTATTTCTAGTTTTTTCTAATTCGATAGCTTTCTTGCATTTTGAACAATATATTTCTGGCTTTCCAACTTTATGTTCGAATTCAAATCTCTCACCACATACTTCACATAGTTTAGTGTTGGATGGAATATTGTTTTGTAAGTTTTTAATTAACTAATTGTTGGTTAAAAGTTTCCCCTTGAACAATTCACATCCATATGGTAATATTTATTCATTAGAAGTTCTGGTAAGTCTGGGGGGCGAGGAGTCGCCAGTTCAAGTCTGGTCATTCCGATTAAATCATAG